>Ga0302123_10000083_pt1 | contig 68322 bp, 69 predicted proteins | sample CB21_321_MG_FD_203109 | JGI IMG/M metagenome (GOLD analysis project Ga0302123, IMG submission 203109) | Marine microbial communities from Western Arctic Ocean, Canada - CB21_32.1 | ecosystem: Environmental > Aquatic > Marine > Oceanic | place: Canada: Western Arctic Ocean | collected 2017-09-28 | reverse complement strand
CTCGAGAAGACGCTACGGAGCGCCGCTCCGCACAGATGACGATGGGGGGGGGGCGTCCGAGGACCGGATCGCCTTGACACTCCTCATGGTACCTCTTAGGGTTCGGGCCATAGGGCCGGTTCAGGAGGGTATCCATGACCGAACAGGACGAGCATCGATCAGGTCATGTTGTGAGGGGTTTGGGCGCGCTGGAGGCGTTGCTGATGGAGGCGTTGTGGGGTACCGAGATGCCTCTAAGGGTGCAGGAGGTGGTGGATGCGCTAGGGCCCGGTCATAACTACAAGACGGTTATGACGGTGCTGAACCGGTTGGTGGAGAAGGAATTGCTGGGCCGCGAGTTGGATGGCCGGGCGTACCGGTACCACCCGCGACGGACGCGCGAGGAGTTCCTGAGGTCGGTTGCGGATCAGTTGGTGCATGGCTACCTGGATGCGTATGGCACGGATAGCGTCGCGCACTTGGCTGATGCGATGAGTGGGATATTGCCTCAAGCTGCGATCGCTGCGCCAAGCACGAGGGCGCCGAGCGCGACGGAAACCACGGCTGCGCCAGGTGCAACACCTTCGCCGCAGGTCTACTACGACGCTGATGAGCGACGGCCGACGCTGGCAAGCGTGATAGGTATCGCGGCAGTGTTGCAGGTGATCACCTTGTTCTTACGACGCAAGCGCTAAAAGGATGGGAAGGGGAGAGGTCCTTTCGAGTGACTTAGGGCGGGCTCTTCGACTGCGGTGCGCTGCGCTCAGGAAACAGGGGACGACGCGGGGCGTTCCCGGGGTGGGATTGGCGTTGATGAATATCCTGGTCGGGATGCTCCGGTCTCGGTGGGGGCTCGATCTTGGATCTCTTGGCTTCGCCGCTGAGATTAAAGGTAGCTCGGCATTCCGGGGACGGGGCGGCCCCGATATACTGCTAATCGCTTATGACAGACTTGAATCTATTGGCCAAGGGCGCCGAGGCGCTTGGTGTTCAACTTAGCGATCTTCAGCTTGGACAGTTCCAGACCTACCTGGATGGACTTGCCGAGTGGAACAAGCGCAAGAACCTGACTTCACCTGCGGCGCTGGCTGATGCGGAGCGGGTCCACCTGTTGGATTCCCTGACGTTGGTGCCGGTGATGCGCCGGGAGTTGCCAGGGGCGCGACGGTTGGTGGACGTGGGTTCGGGGGCCGGTTTCCCGGGTCTTGTGTTGAAGGTGGGATTGCCTGAGCTGGATGTGGTTTTGGTGGAGGCGACGGGGAAAAAAGCTGAGTTTCTGACGTGGATGACGAACAACTTGGGGCTGGGTGACGTTGAGGTACTGGCAGAACGAGCTGAGGCCGTGGCCCGTCGGGATGGGTACCGCGAGACGTTCGACGTGGCGACTGCCCGGGCGATCGGTCAGCTGACGCTGGTGCTGGAGTTGACGTTGCCGTTGTGTAAGGTTGGTGGCGTGCTGCTGGCGCAACGTGGCGCCGATGCGGAAGCGGAGGCAGTGCTGGCTGCGAAGGCGGCGACGGCTCTTGGCGGTGGTAACCCCAGCGTTGAGTTGGCGGGCCATTCGACAGTCGTGGCGGCAGACGCCGGTATACGGGGCTCGATAACGGTGGTGCGGAAGATCGGCGAAACCTCTGATCGATTCCCACGACGCGATGGGATTCCAGCGAAGCGGCCGTTATCGTGAGCGGGCGAGAGACGGCGTGACGCAAGGATCTCAGGCCCAACCTATCTCGCTACGGCGCAGGTTCCTTTCTCCGCAGACGGCGATCTCATTCGTTCTCCTGGGGGGCTTAGCGGCCCTGTTCCTGACGCGGTTCGACATCGCGTGGAGCGAGACGTGGGAGCTGATGCGCAACATGAACCCGGTCTGGTACGTGGCTGCGGTGCTGGTGCACTACACCACGTTCATCTTCCGGGGTGCGCGGTGGCGGATGTTGCTGCGTAATGCAGCGCGCAATGCGGGTACTCCGTTCATGGAGCGCCATGCGTTGTACTACGGCCGGATCATCCTGATGAGCTGGTTCGCGAACTCGGTAACGCTCTTCCGGATGGGGGACGCGTACCGGGCTTACGTCTACTCAAACGACACGAAATCCAGCTTCCCGCGAGTGGCAGGGACAGTGTTGGCCGATCGGCTCGTCGATCTAAGCGTGGTGGGGGCGCTCATGGGCGTTGGCCTGCTGGTGCTACTGCTAGGCGGGCAGATTGAGCCTCCGCTGATCCTCATGGTGATCGCCGGCGGACTTCTTGGATTGATTGGACTGGGCCTGGTGGTAATGGTGGTGGCACGCCGGTTGGTAGCGGTGTTGTTTCCGAAGAGGTTGGCTAATCTCTACCACCGGTTCCACGAGGGCACGATGGGGAGTTTCGGTTCGCTGCACTGGGTGTTCGGGCTCGGGCTGCTGGGCTGGCTAGCAGAGGTTGGGCGTTTGTTCTTCGTCATCAAGGCACTGGGCGTGCCCGTGGCGATGGGTCTTGTGGTGTTCGTGCCAATGGCCAATGGGTTGCTTTCGGCGATCCCGCTAACGCCGGGAGGTCTGGGCGTCGTTGAGACGGGAGTGAGCGGTTTGCTGCAACTGGAGCTGACGGTTGAGACGGCGGTGGCGGTGGCGCTGCTGGACAGGGCCATCAGCTACCTGAGCATCGTCGCGACGGGTGGCGTGGTATTCGTGATACGACAGCTGCACGGCGGCGATGCTGCGGCTAACCGTTGAACCGCATAACATACTTAGATACACCAATCCCACAATAGGTTGAGAGCGACTAGCCATGATCAATAACGCCATGAAAACCAAAATGCAGGCGAGGGAACCGGTTGTCGGAGCCTTTGTTAGCATCGAGTCACCCACGACCGTGGAACTTCTCGCGCTGGGCGGGATGGACTTCCTTGTGGTGGATAGCGAGCACAACCCGATCTTGCCGAACGATGCAGTGAATATGTACCGGGCTGCGGAGGCGCTGAACGTGCCCGCGCTGACCCGGATCGGTGAGAACACACAGCAGGTGATCTCGAAATTTCTGGACGCAGGTTCAGTGGGCGTGATGACGCCGATGATCAATTCCGGGGATGACGCGGAGCGTCTAGTGAGTTACGTGAAGTACCCACCGGTAGGCCGTCGTGGCCTAGCAAGCGTGCGTGCGAACCACTACGGGATGGCGGAATCGCTGGCGGACTACTGTGCGGCGGCCAACGAGGCGACGTGTGTGATCGCGCAGATTGAGACGCTCGAAGGCATCGAGCACGCGGACGAGATCATCGCGACCGAGGGCGTTGACGTGGTGTTCCTAGGCCCGACCGATCTTTCGGTGGCGCTGGGTGTCCATGGTCAAGGCAAGCATGAGAAGGTGCTGAAGGTCATTGAGGATCTGACGAAGACAATCGTAGCGGCGGGAAAGGTTTCGGGCACGATCGCACGATCTCCTGAGGATTACGGTTACTGGCGGGATAGGGGCGTGGGCTTCTTCCTGACGGGCGCCAACGCGTTGCTGGGCGCTGCGACGGCTGCCTACGTGCAGGGTGTCCGCGCCATCGAGGAGGGCCGGTAGATGGCTGACGAACGGATCGGCGTCGTCGGAACAGGGATCATGGGCGGCCCCATGGCCCTGAACCTGGTAAAAGGCGGCTTCAAAGTCACGGTGTACAACCGCACGGCAGCGAGGGCGGAAGCCCTTGCGCCCGACGGAGTCGAGGTCGCGCAGAGTATCGCCGAGGTCGGCGAGAAGTGCTCGGTGGTGATCACGATGGTCCCGGACACTCCCGATGTGCTGGGTGTGGTCGAAGGAGACGGCGGGCTAGCGTCCTCCATGAAGGCCGGTAGCGTGCTGATCGACATGAGCACGGTGGCTCCCGCGGCCACGCAGGAGTTGGCGGGACGGTTGGCAGCCGCAGGGATCGCGATGCTAGACGCGCCGGTCAGCGGGGGCTCGTGGGGCGCACAGCAGGGTACGCTGACGATCATGGTGGGTGGTGAGCAGGCAACGTTCGACCGCTGCTTACCGGTGTTTCAGACGATGGGCAAGAGCATCACGCTGATGGGTCCATCCGGGATGGGTCAGACGACGAAGCTGGTGAATCAGATACTGGTGGCAGGAACAGCCTCAGCGGTCGCGGAGGCGTTAGTTTTCGCGTCGGCACAGGGTGCGGACCTGCTGAAGACGATCGAGGCGGTGTCCGGGGGTGCGGCGGGCTCGTGGCAGCTTGCGAATCTGGGGCCGCGTATGGTGCAGGGTGACTTCGCACCAGGCTTCATGGTGAAACTGCAACAGAAGGATCTGCGGTTGATCCAAGAGGCTGCGCAGAAGGCGCACGTGCCCCTGGCGGTGACGTCGCTGGCGCGCCAGTACTTCACTGCGCTGGAGGCCGCAGGGCTAGGCGACGAGGGTACACAGGCGATCATCAAGGCGGTTGAGGGGCTCGCGGGCCGAGAGGCGCGTCAGAACCTGTGATTCTGCCCTCTAGCATATCGACTGAGGCCCGCCACTACCTGGTTGTGTTGATCGTTTTCGCGATCACGGGTTTGATCGCGGTGTTCCTGAGCAAGCTGATCCTATCGTGCGCGCTGGGGCTCGAAGGCTCTCTGTGGTCGGGTCCATGGAGTTTCCGGGTCGCATACCTACTGCTTATCCCGCCGTCCTACTCTGTCACTCTCGTTGCGGTGGGGACGTTATTCGGCAAGCGTGCGTACTTCACGCGGCGGGTGATGCGTATCTGGGGACGACCGTTGAGGCTGATCGGGTTGGCCCCGAAACCGGATGCGTCTGAACAACGCCGCGACCGGTAACACCGCCGCCTAACAGCTCCGCCCATGACGCGAGCATGAGGCGTGTGCTCGCCCTCGGAACTCTTGGCTTCGTCGGTGGAACTAAAGGTCGCTCGGCGCTCCGGCGCGCTGGTTTGGCGACGACGTATGTCGTCAAGAGAGAGGGTAGCGTGCAGGGCGCCGATCGCGTGACGGGCGGTTGTTTCCATTATGGCGATGGCAGGAATAGCCGGTTGTGGGGCACGAAGGTTTGCCCTGCTTAGCGCAGTAGCTCGCCGGACGAAATCGTGACCGATTGGCCGCTGATGATGACTCGCTGGCCCTGTGGCCGCACATGCATGTGACCACCGCGTCTGGACGATTGGTACGCCGCTAGTTCAGCTTTGCCAAGTTTCTCGGCCCAGTACGGCCCCAAGGCGCATTGGGCCGAGCCTGTTGCGGGATCTTCTGGAATGCCAGTTTTCGGGCCGAACACGCGGCAGACATAGTCGATGCCCGGTTCTTCGCCTCTCGCCGTCACGATGACTCCGCGTCCGGGGAGATCGGCGAGCGCGCGTAGGTCGGGTGTGAGTTCGCCAACGATCGCTGCCGATTCCAGTTCCGCGACGTAGTCGAGCCGATTGCGGCCTACCCATATTGGTTGGACTCCCAAGCCCGTGGCGAGTGCTTCCGGCGTGTCGACCGCCTCTGCACGCTCGGCCGGGAAATCCATGCACAGCAGGTCGTCGCCGATCTCCACGGTGAGCAGGCCGCTTGCGGTCTGGAACCGCACCGTTTGTCCCACGGGGACTATACCATCCTCGCGTAGCACATGAGCGCTAGCGAGGGTCGCATGCCCGCAGAGGTCGACTTCGGTGATGGGCGTGAACCAGCGCAGGTGGAACGTATCGCTGTCTGGGCCATTCCGATGGAAGAACGCCGTCTCGCTGACATTCATCTCCGCCGCTACATCCTGCATCCAATGAGGAGAGGCGGGGCCGTCTAGCGGGCACACCACCGCCGGGTTGCCGGTGTAGGGAACCGAGGTGAAGGCGTCGACATGATAGAAACGCGTAGGCATGCGGTCGTTGTACCAGAGCAGAGCCGAGTGTGCCATGCGGGTGTTGCGCGTCAACGCGCAAACAGAGTGAAATTGAACTTCCATTTATCTTGGCGATTTAGGGCGGGGCCGCACAGAATCGGCGTGGTTCCATGTCGCAACTTGGGGCGCAACCCGGGGCGGAGGACGACCGATGGCAGCAACTGACGATATCAAGGCGCGTATCGACATCGTCGATGTGGTGGCTGATTACGTCCCCGATCTAAAGCGCGCGGGGCGCAATTACCACGCGCGCTGCCCCTTCCACCAGGAGAACACGCCTTCGTTCGTGGTGTTCCCGGAGCGCCAGACCTGGCGTTGCTTTGGTGCATGCGCCCAGGGTGGCGACGTCTTCAACTTCGTCCAGAAGATCGAGGGTGTCGAATTTCCGGTGGCGCTCAAGACACTCGCCGAGCGTGCGGGTGTGGCGCTGCCCGAGCGCACGCAGCGCAAGGATGGCCCACGCAATCCCCTGTTCGCGGTGAACGAGGCTACGCTTCGCTTCTATCGTGAAGCCCTCCAAGCGGACAAGGGCGCGCTGGCCCGAGCGTATGTTGAGCAACGTGCGCTCACCGAGGAGGCGGTTGTGCGGTTCGGCATCGGCTACGCCCCGAGCACGGGCGACGATTTACTGAAGCACCTGACAGCTCTGGGCTACACGGAGGACCAGGCGGTCGCCGCTGGAGTCGTCTCCCGGTTCGAGTCAGGCGAGGTGCGCGATTTCATCCGTGGACGGCTCACTTTCGTCCTGCGCGACAGCGAAGGCCAGGTTATCGGGTTCGCTGGCCGCTCGCTGGCCGGTGCGAATCCCAAGTACCTGAACACGTCACAGACCGAGCTGTTCGACAAAGGCAAGATGCTGTACGGCCTGGATCGGGCCCGCGACGCCATCGCCCGCGAGGGAGTCGCCGTGGTGGTCGAAGGGTACATGGACGTGATTACGGCGCATGAGCACGGGTACCAGAACGTGGTGGCGTCTATGGGGACGGCGCTGACTGAAGAACAGGTCAACTTGCTTCGTGCGCGTGCTCCGCGAGTCGTGCTTGCCCTGGACGCTGACGCTGCGGGGCAGGAGGCGATGCTCCGCAGTTTGCGAACGTCGTGGCAGCTGCTGGGCGGAGAGCTTCAGACGTCGAAGGGACGTGCCCGCGCCGACATCAAGCAGCGGTCGTCCGACATGGACGCGCTGCGCATAGCGTTGATCACCGACGGCAAGGACCCGGACGAAATGATCCGTGCCGATGGCTCTAAGTGGCGCGAGCTGATCACCAACGCCGTGCCGGTGGTGGATTTCCTGCTGAGGGCGGAAGCCAGCCGTCTGGATACCTCGACCCCTGAGGGGAAAGCGGAAGCTGTCGAGCTGCTGATGCCGGTGATCTTCGCGATCCCCAATTGGGTGGAGCAGGAGCAGTACTTCGCTAAGCTTGCGGACATGTTATCGGTGCCTATCGAGACGCTGGAAGCGAGCGTGGGGCGCTCCCGAACGCCGGGGCGGCCCCGCCCACAGCAGCAACAGGCGAAACGGGAGGGTGGCAAGGCACAGGCTGAGTCGGTGTTCCGTAAGGCAGACCACGACGTTTTGGACGAGTACGTGCTTGCGTTGATCGCTCAGTACCCGGAGGTGCTTGAATTGGTCGCGGAGCTGCCGCCGGAGCACATGCGCAGGGCCGAAAATCGCGCATTATTGAGCGCGATTCAAGCTACTGGTACAATGGAGGGCACGTATCCGCTGCTTGACGACGTGGCTGCGGAGCATCTTGAGCATTTAGCTTCCAAGGTTCTCCCCCCCGCAGACCGCAAGCAGCGGGCAGCCGATTGGCAGGCTTGCCTGCACCGCATGGAAGAGCGGTACCTTCGGGAGTTAAAGGCGCAGGAAGAGATGGCACTGGCCGACGATGCTTCCCCCGCCGACCCCGGGTACAAAGATGCGGTGGATCAGCAGGCAGTCCAGGTCAACTTACGGCTGCGCGACCTATTTGCCAGCGGAACGGGCGCGCTCTAGGCACCCCGAGCGCCACCGCGCCAAGCGAATGAGGAGCTGACTTGCAGCAGAACCCGAGTTCTCAACACGAAACAACCGAGAAGGACCCCGCCAAGGCCTCAACCGAAACCGGAGGCGCGGCGACCGCATTGCTGGATGCGGCGGTCGTTGAGGCCGTTGAGGCCGTTGAGGCGAAAGAGAAAGACAGCGGTGCTCCTGCTACGGCGGCGGTCGCCACTCCCGCCAAGAAGGCGGCCGTAGCTGACGAAACCCCGGTAGAAGACCCCGAAGGCTCCGAGCTTATCGACGATCCGGTCCGCATGTACCTGCGGGAGATTGGTCGTGTCACGCTGCTGACCGCAGCCGGTGAGCGCCGCCTCGCGCAGGAGTTCCAGTCAGGGAAGCACGTCATCCTTGCCGAGAAAGAGATTCACGACGAGACAGATCGACCCGTGACCTCCGCCGCAATCGTGAAGACACTCTTGAAACGCCTCGAGGGTCAGGTGGACCTGCTTGAGGCGATCACTGAGTACCTGGTGATCGAAGACCCGTTGACGCTGAAGATGCTGCTCACCAACGAGAAGCTCCGAGCGGCTATCGATGGTGGGAACAACTTGGAGATGCTCGAAGAGTTCGGGGCGAGGTGGGACATGGAGCCACCCGATGTGGGCAAGCTCATCGTTCAACTGTCGCTGAACAGCCACGTGTTGCCTGACGCGACGCTGGATATGATTGGCGAGGACGTGCACGTCACCAAGCTCTCCGAGATGCTCGACGACGCCGATATGCTGCAGAAGCTGGACTCGAATGAGTTCAACCTCCGGCAGCACTTCAACGGCGTGCGGCGCGATGGAGAGAAAGCCCAGAGACACCTGGCGGAGGCGAACCTCCGGTTGGTCGTCAGCGTTGCGAAGAAGTACATCGGCCGTGGGATGTCGCTCTTGGACCTGATCCAGGAGGGCAACATCGGCCTGATCCGTGCGGTCGAAAAGTTCGACTATCGCAAGGGCTACAAGTTCTCGACGTATGCGACTTGGTGGATCCGACAGGCGATCACGCGAGCGATTGCCGATCAGGCACGGACGATCCGTATCCCCGTGCACATGGTCGAGACGATCAATAAGCTGATGCGGGTGAGCCGTCGGCTCGTTCAGGAGTACGGACGCGAGCCCACGACCCAGGAGATCTCCGTGGGTATGGAGGTCACGCCAGAACGTGTCCGGGAGATCATGAAGGTCTCGCAGGAGCCGGTGTCGCTGGAAACACCCATCGGCGAGGAAGAGGACTCCCACCTGGGCGACTTCATCGAGGACAAGAGCGCCCCTGCGCCCGCGGAGGCTGCTACGTTCCAGCTCCTGCGCGAGCAGGTCGAGGATGTCCTTGGCACGTTGAGCGACCGCGAGCGACGTGTGTTGCAGCTACGGTTCGGCCTGGAGGACGGTCGAAGCCGAACGCTGGAAGAGGTCGGCAAGGATTTTGGCGTCACGCGAGAGCGTATCCGCCAGATCGAGGCGAAGGCGCTTCGCAAGCTGAGGCACCCAAGCCGTTCGCGCAAGCTGCGTGATTTCCTTGAGTAGCGCTGCGACACCAGCCCTGAAAAAGCAGATAGTGAAACGGCCCTCGGATTTCCGAGGGCCGTTCTTCTTAAAGGCCAGTCGTCGGTGGCGAGATCGATGGTTCAGGATTCTCAGCGTTAGCTTCAAGGTTGCGATAGTCCTCGACTAACAAGAGGATGCCGATGAGGACGAACGGGATGATTAGTCCTTCTGCGACGGTGGTCGAGATGAGCGCCTTGGGGAGGGACAGATCCCGTGCGGCCAGGGCGATCGTCGCCGCATCCTCGACGACCCTTGCCGCAGGGAAGAGCCCGAATCGAACGGCGATGAAGTTGACGATCAGGGCCCTGCCACCAGCGGTGGATGCGAGCGGAAAGAACGCACGCCATTAAACAGTGGACGCTTCCTGGTAGAGCTCGCTCGCGAATATGGGCTGGCGTTTAGCTTGCACCTGGCCTCCGCTGTGCATAGGAGGCATGCGCGGTGCGGGCAGTCCACGAGGCAGAGGTATACTTGAACGCAAGCCGATGCCAGAGATACCCGATCTTGAGGTGGTCAAGGATTTCCTGAACGAGCGGATCGCGGGGCGCGAGATCGTACGTGCCGAAGCGCGTCGCCCACGGATTGCTCGCTCGCTGGCCGCCGACGATTTCGTCGCCGATGTGACTGGGCACACGTTCGGCAAGGTGCCTCGTCTCGGTAAAGACCTGCTGTTCCCTCTGAACCCCGACCGCGTGCTGGCGCGGGGCAAGTTTCTGTCTGGGATCGGGAACGCATACGTGGACGACATCCTTTGGGCTGCGCGTGTCTCGCCTTTCCGCAAGCGTAAGGACTTGAGTGACGAGGAGTTGCGCAAGGTCTACGATGCGGTGCCAGAGGTGCTCCAGGAGGCGATTGACGTCGTCCGTGAACGGATGCCTCCGGACATCCATCGGGAGGTCCGTCATTTCCTCAAGGTGCACCGCAAAGCGAGCGAGCCTTGCCCGCGCTGTGGTGCAATCGTCTCAGAGATAACGCCGAACCAGCGCATCACAAGCTGGTGCCGTAGCTGCCAACCGGGCGGCCTGATAAAGGACTAGACGAACCAACTGCACGCCGGAGACGAATTGGCTGAAACGTCGGATAAATCGCCGGATGTAACAAAGCTAGCTGATGACAGAGACCCCTCTGTGAGAGTGCGTCCCCTCGGCTCATTCGAGTTCTACGAGTTCCGGCTCGTGCTCGTGAGCTTCATGGTGGGCTTCGTGGGGTTCCAGATGCGGCAGGTGACCAACCTCTGGCTCATCTACGAGATTACGAGGTCTCCGCTCAGCCTCGGGTTGTTGGGTGTATTCCAGTTCGCGCCGATGCTGCTCCTCGTATTCGTCGGAGGTTCGGTCGCGGACATGGTGGACCGCCGGAATCTGCTGATCCTCACGCAAGTGGGCAACTTCCTGCTTGCCGCAGTGCTAGCCGCGCTGGCGATCACGGGGAACATCGAAGTCTGGCATATCTACGCCACGACGCTCGTGACGGCTGCGGTGAACACGTTCGAAGGGCCTGCGCGCATGGCGATGCTCCCTCGACTGGTGCCACGGACCCACCTGATGAACGCGATCACGTTGAACCAGGCGGCACGTCATGGTTCGATGTTGGTGGGCCCTGCGCTGGGAGGATTGCTCATCGGCTGGGTGGGGCCTGGTTGGACGTACGCGGCGGTGAGTGTCGTGTTCGTCCCGACAGTGGGGGCGCTGTTCTTGCTGAAACCCATGCCTCCTGACCCTGAGGTGCGTCGTCGTGGGATGTCAGTGAAGTCGATGCTCGAGGGCTTCCGCTTCGTCTTCGGCACCCAGGTGATCCTGGCGATGATGTTGCTGGACGTGGTGGCGATGCTGTTCACGCACCATCGTGGTCTCGTGCCCATCTTCGCGGAGGACATCCTGAACGTGGGGACATTCGGTTTCGGCGTGCTGATGTCGGCGCCCGCGGCGGGATTCCTGATCGGCTCGGCAGTGCTGCTCATCGCCGGTGATATCAGGCACAAGGGCATGGTAGTCGTTGGTACGTACGTGGCCTACCTGGGGGCAATGGCCATCTTCGCCACGTCGACTACGTATTGGATCTCGCTGCTGGCGCTGGCCGCCGTGGGCGGGCTTGACGGCGTGGGCGCCATCATGCGCTCCACGATCCTTCAGGGCGCCGTGTCCGACGAGATACGAGGACGCGCCACCGCCGTGATGCAACTCTCGAACCGGGGCGGACCATCCATGGGTCAGCTCATGCTGGGGTCGATGGCAGCGGCTATCACGGCACCGATTGCCTTGCTCGTGGGCTCGGTTATCGGGATCATCACACTGCTTATCGTTATCAGTACCGTGCGCGGTGTGGCGACGTATAAGGACTGAGATGACCCTCTCGACCATGTTGCCGTTACCCGAGCCGTTCGATTTTCACCTGACGGTGGGTCATCAGACCCACTTCATGGGTCGCGCGGGTGCAGATCTCTACGCCGACGGTACGTACTACCGTGCGCTGCGCCGAAGGAACGATATCATCGTCGCTGCTGCGCGGCCCACGGATGACGCGCAGCTCGAGGTGCGGTTGCTATCCGCAGGCGGAGAGCCTGAGCTGGCGTTCGCGAGCGAGGCGATGGTGCACCTGCTGGCGCTAGATATCGACCTGACGGGTTTTTACTCGATGCTTGAGCACGATGAGGCGCTTTCGGAAGCCGTGGGCGGGATGCGAGGGTTGCGGCCGCCGCGCGCGGAGAGCATTTTCGAGGCGTTGGTGGTCGCGATCATCGGACAGCAGATCTCAGCCAACGTGGCGCGGGTGATCCGCGAGGGACTCATAGAGGCCTACGGCGTACCGGTCGATGCAGAAGGCCATACGCTGTATGCGTTCCCTACGCCGGAGAGCCTCAACAACGCAACGCCCGACGAGTTGCGTGGCCACAAGCTGAGCGCTCGCAAGGTTGAATACGTCCAGGACACTGCCCGACGCACGCTTGAGGGAGAGCTTGAGATCGAGCGGTTCGTGGACATGGACAACGAACAGGTCATCGCTGAGTTGACCAAGGTGCGGGGCATCGGCCGCTGGTCGGCGGAGTGGATGCTGATGCGCGCACTTGGCCGGGTCGACGTGCTGCCTGCTGGAGACCTCGCGCTGCGCCGCGTGGTATCAGATCTCTACTTCGATGGAGCGACAATCACCGAGGCGGAGCTTTCGGCTTTCGGCAAAGAGCGCTGGGTGCCATACCGTGGGATTGCGACGACGTACCTCTTCTCGCACCTGCGGCAGCAGCGGTTGGCCAAGGGTGGCGAGGCCCCCGCGCAAGCAGGCTAGACCCGCGACCGCCTGGGGACTCGGTTGTAGCCGCTGCTACCGGGCAGGAAGGTGCTCTGGTTCTCCGTCGCGGGGGCGAACCCGGACGCGCCGCTGTACGTGCTCTAGGATCTTCCCGTACCCGGCCACGTCGTGGCCGAGAGGACCTACATGCGAGGCATGCCCATGCCGGCGAGGCCACGCTTGCTCATCTTCCCTGAGGCGAACTGCTTCATCATCTTCTGCATCTGCTTGAATTGGGCCAGAAGTTGATTCAGATCTGCTGGCGTCGTGCCAGAGCCGTTGGCGATGCGCCTGCGGCGGCTGCCGTTGATGCGTTCCGGATGTTGGCGCTCCCACATGGTCATCGACGAGATCATCGCCTCCATGCGCTTTAGTTTCTTGTCGTCAACATCCGCTGGCATTTTGCCGCGCAGTGCGCGTGCGCCGGGAATCATCTCGAGGATAGAGGCGATGGACCCCATCTTCTGGATCTGTCGAAGCTGGGTGAGGAAATCGTCCAGGTCGAACTGCGCCTTGCGCATCTTGCGCTCGAGCTCGACCGCCTGCTCCTCGCTGAACTGTTCTTGCGCCCGCTCCACCAGCGTGACCACGTCGCCCATGCCGAGAATGCGTGAGGCCATGCGGTCGGGGTGGAACGCTTCGAGGGCGTCGGCCTTCTCGCCGGTGCCCGCGAATTTGATAGGCACACCGGTCACGTGTGTCGCCGAGAGCGCCGCACCACCGCGTGCGTCGCCGTCGAGCTTGGAAAGGATCAGGCCCGTCAGGCCCGTGCGTTTGTTGAACTCGTCGGCCGCATTCACCGCGTCCTGGCCGGTCATGGCGTCCACGACCAGCAGCACCTCAACGGGGTTGATGCGGCGCTTCATCTCGTCGAGCTCGTCCATGAGGTCTTCGTCGACGTGCAGGCGGCCGCCGGTGTCGACGATGGCCCACATCACGCCCATATCTTTGGCGCGCTTGATCCCGTTCTCGGCGACTTTGGGGGCATCGTCGGGCCCCGCGTTCTCTCGGTAGACCGGCACGTCGAGCTGCTTGCCCAGCGCCTCCAGTTGGTCTATCGCTGCGGGGCGCCGCATGTCGGCAGCAATCAACAGTGCTCGCTGGTCCTGGCGACGCAGGTGCAACGCGAGTTTGGCGGCGGTGGTGGTCTTGCCCGAGCCCTGGAGGCCAACGAGCATGATGACGTTGGGTGGCGCGCTTTTGGGCTTGAGCGTGTGGTCACCCTCGCCGAGGAGCTCGACCAGCTGGTCGTGGACGATTTTGACCACGGCCTGGCCAGGAGCGATTCCCTTGAGTACTCCCCCGCCGACCGCCTTTTCGCGGATGGCCCCCACGAACTCACGGGCCACCTTGAAGTTGACGTCTGCTTCCAGCAGCGCGAGCCGTACCTCGCGTAGGGCTGCGTCTACGTCCTCCTCGGTGATCCGGCCTTTGTTGCCGAGCTTGGCGAAGACTCCAGTGAGCTTGTCTGTAAGGTTGTCAAACATCCCTTCAAGGGTACCCGGTTGGGTGGCCTCGGCCAAGGGGGAATCTCTTCAAACCAGGAGTGCTGCTACCATGCCCGAGACCCCTTCGTAGGCTGATCATCCCCGTGCAAACTCCACCATCTAAGCGAGTCGCCCACGACCCCTTGCGCTGGCGCATGTTGGCGCTCGCCGCGATGGCTTACGGTTGCTTCGGACTCGGGACGGCGTCTATACCTCCATTGGTGGACCCGATCATCGAAGACCTAGAGATGACCTCAGGGCAGATGGGGTTAGTCCTCGGCGTGTGGCAGTTGGTGTTCATCGGCACATCGTCGCCGCTCGGGTCGCTGGTGGACCGTTGGGGAGCCCGCCGCGCCGTGTCGCTGGGCCTGGGCCTGATGCTGCTATCGCTGGTTCTGCGTGGGCTCGCCACCGACTTCGTTACCTTGTTGTTGGCGGTCGCGGTGTTCGGTGCGGGTGGCCCGATCGTCTCCATCGGTATGCCCAAAGTCGTCGCCCAGTGGTTCTCGGGCGACGACCGTGGTCCCGCGACAGGTGCTTACATCGTGGGGCGAGACATCGGCTCGGTGTTCGCTTTGGCGACGGCGGCAAGCTTAGTCATCGCGCTGACCGGGTCATGGCGCGGCATCTCTATTGTTTATGGCGCGATAACGCTCGTTGTCACGGTGTTGTGGCTCGTGTTCGGCAAAGACGCGCCTGAGGCTCCACCAGATCGGGCATCGGACCGCGATGAACGTAACATCGACGCCTCCCCGCATGCTCGCCAGAATCAGGGCATCTTGAGTCTGTTGAAGATCCGGAATATGCAGTTGGTGCTACTGCTTGGATTCGCCGTGTTCTTCATGAACCATGCCCTTGGCGCCTGGCTCCCCACCATCCTTCAGGAAACCGGCATGTCGCTTGCGACCGCGGGGCGCTGGGTAGCGGTGAGTATCGGGGTGGCTATGATCTCCAACTTTGCCGTGCCGTCGCTGGCGCGGCTGGGGTCACGGGGGATCTGGCTGGTGGTGATGCTCATGGGTGGTGCGCTGACCACGGTGGGGGTCGTGTACTTCACTGGCCCGGGGCTGATCGCGATGGTGTTGCTGGGCACGGTCATACGCTTGCCTGCGATGCAGGTACTCACGCTGGTGCTGATGGAGACGCCGGGCGTGGGAGCGCGGAGGGTCGGCGGTGCTGCCGGCGTGTTCTTTGCCGTCGCCGAGATAGGCGGATTCGCTGGGCCTCTGATGATGGGCATGGTGCGCGACGCTACGGGCAGCCTCGCGGGTGGGCTGTGGGTCATCGTTGCCGTCGCCGCTGGCTCGGCGCTCCTACCGATGCTGATCCATGAGCGGCGGGGTTAGCCTAGAAATCTCCGCGGCCCTCGAACGCGCGGGTAAGCGTGAGGTCGTCAGCGTACTCGAGGTCGCCACCGACAGGCAGGCCACGTGCGAGCCGCGTGACCTTTGGGCCCAGCGGCGAGACGATCTGCCGGATGTACATGGCGGTCGCTTCACCCTCGATCGTGGGGTTGGTGGCGACGACGACTTCCTGGACCGTGCCGTCGCTGAGCCGTGCGAGCAACTCGCGGATGCGTAGGTCTTCAGGGCCGACGTTGTTCATGGGGTCGATGATGCCGTGGAGGACGTGGTAGAGGCCCCTGAACACCGACGTTCGCTCCAGCGCCAGCACGTCCAGGGGCTCCTGCACCACACAGATGCACGTGCGGTCTCGCGAGGGGTTGCCGCATACGCCGCAGGGGTCTGATTCGGTGATGTTCTGGCAGCTGGAGCAGAACGTGATGGAATCCTTGACCGTGCCGATAGCGGTGGAGAGCGCAGTCGCGTCGGCGGCGGGCATACGGATCACGTAGTAGGCGAGGCGCTGGGCGCTCTTGGGGCCGATCCCTGGCAGCTTGTTCAACTGCTCGATGAGGCGCGCGACGGGTGGGGCGAGCGACGGATGGCTACCGTCGTATCCGTAGGAGGCCACGGTCCTACATCCCCGGGAGCTTCATGCCGCCGGTGATCGCACCCATCTTCTCCTGAACGATCTCCTGGGACTTGGCTAGGGCCTCGTTGACCGCAGCCAGGACCATATCCTGCAGGATTTCGACATCGTCAGGGTCGACGGCGCCGGGGTCGATGGTGATGGACTCGATGGTTTGCTTGCCCGTGGCCACGCATTTGACAGCGCCACCCCCGGACGATGCTTCGACGGTCATGGTCTCCAGCTCTTCTTGGGCCTTGGCGAGCCTAGTTTGCATCTGCTGGGCCTGCTTCATGAAATTCCTGTTCACCCGTTCATCTCCTCTTCGTCTGGCCCCGGGAAGTAGTCCGCGGGGATCTGGTTGCTGGGCAGGGCCGCCGCCGGCATAAGCTCGTTGTCTAGATCGTCCACTGGTGGCGGGCGGGGTATCGCCTGCATCTCGTTGAAGAGGTTCTGGGCCATCGCCGGCGCCTCGTCGTTCTTGGTGGCCGCCGTTTCGGGCTCGATCGCGAAGGCGGCAGGTGTGTCGTCGGCAACTGGTGCTGCGTCCTGTGCGACCGCCGGGTCGACGACGGGGACTGTTGCGGGCTCGATAGCGGGCGTAGCAGGTGTGTCGTCGGGAACGGGGGAAGCGTCGTGTGCGACCAGTGGGTCGACGGCGGCCGCTGCTGGAGGCTCGATCGCAGGCGCGGCAGGAGCGGGAGGCTCAGGCGTGGGAGTTTGGTTCTGGATCACCTGGCCGCCCAGGCTCATGGCCGCGCGGACGAGGTGTCCCGGCTGGTCGGCGTTGAGGTTGCTGGTGCTGCGACTGCTGTCGGTCTCAACCTTGATGGTGTAGCTCGCGCCAAGCGCCTGCTCGAGGATCCGCTCGACTTCGAGTCTGCACCTCGGATCTTCGAGTTCGTCTTGGAGCCGTTCGCTGTTGGAGGTGTGGGTGAAGCGGACCAGCAGTTCCGTGCCGATGATCTGGCGCTTGGTGGAGCTCCGGAACAATGCGGCCACGTCAAAACGGCGGCGCGGCACGCGGCTCAGCGCCCGAAGGATGGTGGGCCAGGCCGCGACGAGACGTTCTTCGACCGGCGCGTTGGGATCGATGGACACTAGTGGCGGTGGTTCGACTGGACGCGCGATAGCGGGGGCCTGCGGAGGACGTTGGCCTTGCGCTGGCGTCGGTTGTGCCCGCTGGGGCTGAGGCTGCGCCGGGGCTTGCTGCGGGTGCGGCTGCGGCGACGTGTACGTTGGTTGTTGCGTTGGCCTCGGTGGCGCCTGCTGAGGCGCGGGCGCTGCTACAGGCGCAGGTGTCATCGGGGCGACCTGCGCGACGATCACGGGTTGCGGGTCGAGGCTAAGCTCAACCGTCGCGAGCTCCAGCGGCAGCGGCGACGGCTGGTCGAACTTTAGAGACACCTGACCGAATAGGCGCAACGCTCGCAGTAGGTGCTCAATGGTGGCGTTCCTTGCTGCGAACGACAACTCGGTGTACGCCTCTTTGGAGAGCTCGAGGGAGTCCTTGACGCCGGACTTCATCAGAAGTGCTGCACGAAGGAAATCGACGGTGAGGCGATGGAGCGGCCGGATGTCCTGACCCTCAGATGCGACCGTGTTGATCAACTCCAACGCTGCGGTGGTGTTGCTTGTCAGCAGGTGCTTGACCAGAGCGACGGCGCGCTCCTCGCCACCGATGCCGAGCAACTCACGCACTTGTTCGATCTGGACGTTAGCGCCGAACGAGGTGATCAGTTGGTCTAGCATGTTGGTGGCGTCGCGGAGGCTGCCACCTGCAGCTCGGGATACCGTGCGGAGAACTTCTAGCGAAACGTCCACGCCTTCGGCCGTGGCGATCTCCGCTAGTCGTTTAGCGACGTCGCTGGGGGAGATACGATGGAAGTCGTATCGCTGGCAACGCGAGATGATGGTGGCAGGCAGCCGGTGGGGCTCGGTGGTCGCGAGGATGAACACACTGTGCGGCGGCGGCTCCTCCAGGGTCTTGAGGAACGCGTTGAACGCGTCGTTGGTGAGCGCGTGCGCCTCGTCGATAATGTAGACCTTGTACTTGCCCTGGGTGGGCAGGAAGCGAACCTTCTCGCGAAGGTCGCGCATCTCGTCGATGCCACGGTTGCTGGCGGCGTCAATCTCAATGAGGTCCACGAAATTACCCCGCTCGATGGCGAGGCAGGCGTCGCAGTTCCCGCAGGGGTCCCCGAAACCAGGTGGGCGCATCGTGCAGTTGAGAGCCTTGGCCAACACGCGGGCGGTGGATGTCTTGCCGGTCCCCCGGGGGCCGCAGAGGAGGTAGGCGTGTGCGGTACGCCCGGTGGCGATGGCCTGGGTGAGGGTCTGCGTGATGGGCCCTTGGCCGACGATGTCGGCGAAGCGTGGGGGCCGCCACTTGCGGTAAAGCACCTCGCCGCTCATCTACTCGCCTCCTGGGTGGCCCCGATTCGCTTGGGGAAAAGCGCTGTCAGCGCTTGTGCTTCAAGCACCTGCATCGTCGCCTTCTCGTCTGGCTTGGCATGGTCGTGTCCCAGTAGATGCAGGACGCCGTGGACGATGAGCAGCGCCACCTCGTTGTCAACGGTGACATTGTGCTCGCCTGCCTGTCGAACAGCCAAGGGGTAGGACAGCACGATCTCTCCAAGCGGGAGAGATTCGCCGGGCAGGTCGGGGAACGCGGGGCCGTCGTCGGCGTTTTCTTCAGCCAAGGAGGCGTCGCTTTCATCGCCGAACGACAAGACGTCAGTGGGCTCGTCGAAGCCCCGGTAGCGTAGGTTCAGATTGTGGAGCGTGTCGTCATCCGCGACCACCACGCTCACGTTCCGCTCACCGTTGGGGTCAGCCACCTTCAGTGCTGCGACGGCGGCGCGCCGCGCGAAAGGCATCTTTACAAGACCTCTGAAAGCAGGGAAAACACGGACGTCGACGGAGCGCTTCTGCGGGCCTGTGGGCATGGGTGGAACCACCTAGGGGCATCATAGCATGGGGGCGTGCGCTATCATGTGGCCCGCTGGCAAGGAGGGCGTGATGCCGCCTCTAGAACACGACGAATCACGTGACAACTCCTGGAATGATGCGCGGGCCCACGCAAGTTAGGAGATAGACATGGACGGAGCCGAGGTCGTAGCTGATGCGCTGGGTCGAGTGAACCGGATTCTGCACCGCGCTATCGATGGTGTCGCCGTCGAGACGCTGAATGCGCAGCCGACGCCGGAGTCGAACTCGATGGCCTGGTTGGCGTGGCACCTATGCCGCGTGCAAGACCACCACATCTCCGACCTCCTGGAGGTACCGCAGTTGTGGGTCTCCGATGGCTGGCACGAGAAGTTCGGCATGGCGAAGGACCAGAAGGAGATCGGTACGGGTCACACGCTGGAGCAGGTGGCGGCCCTCAAGGTCGATTCCGGTGCCCTTTCGTTGGGCTACGCAGATGCCGTTTATGATCGCGCGAAGCAGTACCTCGCGACTGTGAAGCCTGGCGACCTCGAAGCGGAGATTGACGAGCCGCAGTACAACCCGCTGCCGACCGTGGGAGTGCGCCTGGTGAGCATCATCTCGGACAACACTCAACATGCGGGGCAAGTGATGTATGCGCGCGGCCTGGTTGAAGGCTTCGGCTGGATGAATATCTAAACTCGCTTTCGCCCGCCAGAAGGAAATCCCATGAGCACGACTGACCTGTATGTTGCCGCCATCCGGCGATCCGATACCGACTTGCGGCGCGCATTGGAAGACCTGAGCACGGATGAGCTGCAGAACCAACCTGCCGGACAGGAGAGCAATCCCATCGGTTGGCTGGTGTGGCACCTCACCCGCACGCGCGACAACATATCTGCGAGCATCGTAGGAGAGACCTCGATCTGGGAATCTGGCGGCTGGGGCGCCCGCTTCGGCATGGCCGGTGAGCTACCCATGTTCGCGCCAGCCGACGTTCACCTGTTCGACCCCAAGGATTTCGCGACGCTGGTGGGCTACTTCGACGCGGTCGCTGAGAAGAGCTTAGCGATAATCGAAGGTCTCACGGAAGCGGACATGGACCGTGTGGTGGAGTCCACCATCCCCGGAAGGCCTCCGCAGCCGACGACCCAGCGTCTTGCGGTGATCCTCAACGACAACATTCAGCACGTCGGACAGGTCGCATACCTGCGTGGCCTTATTCGTGGGCACGGCTGGTACTAGACAGGTTTAGACACAGGGAAAGATTGCCAATGACAACACAGAATGAAGTCCCCCAGTTTTCCCTAGATCTCTTCTCGCTTAAGGGGCGAGTCGCGGTCGTCACTGGGGGGAGCGACGGTATTGGGCGCATGATCGCCCACGGCTTCGTGGATGCCGGAGCCAGCGTCGTGGTTGCGGCGCGAACGCAGGAAAAGATCGACAGCGTCGTTGCTGAGATCGAGGCGAAGGGTGGTCAGGTGCTGGGCGTTTCCACCGACGTTACCGACATTGAGTCGGTCGCCCGCATGCGGGACGCGGCGCTGGAGCGGTTCGGCCAGATTGACATCCTGATGAACGTGGTCGGTGGCTCGCAGGGCCCCACGTTCAGCCGAGGCCGCCTGCTCGATATGGACAAGGCCGACTTAATGGAGGCGTTCAACATCAACGTGGGCTCCGTGTTCGTCTGCTGCCACGAGATCGTTCCGCACATGCTTGAGCGTGGCAAGGGCGTGGTCATAAACATGTCGTCCATTGGTGCCCGCGAATATCGGATGCCTGAGCCTGTGATGAGCGTGTACAACATGACCAAGGCCGCTGTCATGCACCTTACGCGGAACATGGCAAAGGAATGGGAGCCGAACATCCGCGTTAACTGCATCAACGCCGGCCACTTCATGACGCCGCGCCGAGTGCGGACCGAAGCACCTGAACGCCGCGCAAAATCGTTGGCGGAGATTCAGATCGGACGTTTCGGTACGCCAGCGGACATCGCGGCCGCAGCTGTCTACATCGCGTCCGATGCGGGCGCTTTCTTCAACGCCTCATACCTGGACCTCAACGGTGGGGCGTAGCCCGTACGTTTGCGGGCGATCAATCTAGCTGTAGGAGAGCACCAATGGACTTTTCGCGTTACTCGTTGGAAGGGCGCGTCGCGATCGTGACCGGTGGTAGCGGGGGGATCGGCAGCGCCAGTGCGCGCGCCTTCGCCGACGCTGGAGCGAACGTCGTTATCGCAAGTGTCCCCGCCGATTCGATCCCGCCCATCGTAGCGGACATAGAATCGCGGGGCGTGGAGGCGTTGGGTATTGCCGCCAATGTCGCCAATGCGGATGAGGTCAAGCGCATGGTGGCGCAGACCATGAAGCGGTTCGGCCGCATCGACATCCTCATGAACGTCGCGGGGGGGACGTTCGCTCGGAACCCGGACATGCCGCAGTACCACCGAGCTGCGCTGTTGGACATGAGCGAGCATGACTTCATGACGACTTTCGAATCCAACGTGAAGACAGGTTTCCTGTGCGCGCAAGCTGTCGTGCCGCACATGAAGGCTGGTGGTAGAGGCGTTATCATCAACGTAGGGTCGTCTTCCGGTTTTGCGAACCCGGGCTCACGCACAGGCGATCTCACCGCGTATGGGGCCGCAAAGGCAGCGGTTCACCAGATGACACTCCGCATGGCGCAACAGTGGGGTCCGGACGTGCGTGCAGTGTGCATAGCGCCCGGCACTATTGAAACGCCGCGGCCAGCCGGCTACGTACGGCCCGAGATGGCTGGTGCCGCGGAGCGGATAGCGGTTGGCCGAGTGGGTGTGGCCGACGACATCGCTGGTGTCGCGGGGTTCCTGGCCTCCGACGCCGCGTCATTCGTGAACGGGGTGACCATCTTGGTCAACGGTGGCGAGTAGCAGGGGATAAGGGGAGTCATGGCTCCGATGCAGGTCTCAGCCATCGACGGCGATGGCCATGTCATGGAGAACCCGAAGCGGCTCGCTGAGCTGCTTGAGGAGCCGTATCGAGAATTCCGAAGCACTCCCATGGAGTCATCAGCGCTGGTTCCACTGGATGGCGTCGACCGCAATCTAGGGACGCGTCTGCTCAAGGGCCGCGCTCGCACCACGCAGGAGTGGTTGGACGCGCTGGATCTAGGCCCCATGGCCAAGAGCATTCTCTTTCCCACGCTGGGCCTGTTCTCGGGGTTCGTGAAGGACCCTGACTACCAGGCGGCACTTTGCCGTGCTTACAACACGTGGGTCGCCGGCGACATCTGTGAGCCCAGCAGCGGTCGACTCCTGGCGGTGGGCTTGCTGCCAACGCACCACCAGGATGCAGCCGAGGCTGAATTGCGACGGTCGAAGGAGCTTGGGTTGGCGGGGGTCATGTTCCCTGCCGATGGTACGCACCTGCTTGGGAACGAACGATTCGATGGCGTCTATGCGGCTGCCGCTGAGCTCGATTTCCCTGTGACCGTGCACGCGTCGGGTTCCAGCAATGCACTCGGCGCAGAGGTGTTCCCCAAGTTCATTCAGGCGCATTCAGTCGCTCATCCCTTCGGCATCCTGCGTCATTTCACGAGCATGATGTTCGAGGGAGTGTTCGATAAGTTCCCCTCGGTCAGGTTCGCGTTCCTCGAGACCGGCGCCACGTGGGTGCCCTGGTGGCTGGACCGCCTTGACGAGGAGTACGAGAGCCGTGGCGCCGTGGACGCACCGTTGGTCAAGAACGTGCCCAGCTCCTACGTCCACGCGAGTGGCGACATATTCTTCGGGTGTGAGTCCAACGAACGCATGCTTTCCCACGTTATGGACGTGATCGGCGCGGACACCGTGATGTACGCGTCAGATTACCCGCACTGGGACTGCGAGTACCCGCAATCGCTGCACCGGATACAGAACCTCACCGGGGCGCAGCGGCAGGCGCTGCTCCACGACACTGCAGCGCGTTTCTATGGCCTCGTAGATTAGATCGCCAACTCGTAGGTCACATGGAGAGGGAAGATGGCAACTACCAACGACTCAGCAGAACGCAGGCTCCTAGCGATCCCGGTTGAGGACGGGGCCGAAGCGTTCGTCGAGATGCTCAACAACAATGGCGTTGAGTACATCTTCCTGAACTCGGGCACCGACGTATTCCCCATCCTGGAGGCCATCCAGCGCATGATGGAGCAGGAGCGAACGGTTCCCCAGATCATCCTGTGCATCGATGAGACCACGGCCATGTTCGCGGCCCACGGGTACTACCAGAACACGGGCCGCGCCCAGGCGGTGCTCGTGCACGTGGACGCAGGAACCATAAACATCGGTGGCGCGTACCACGACGCTCAACGGGATCGCGTGGCCATCATGGTGTTCGCTGGGCGTGCCCCATCGACGATCGGGGGAGCAGTGCGCGGCGGCAAGGACATGAACATCCATTGGATCCAGGAGCAGCCCGACCAGAACGGAATCGTGCGTACGTTCACTAAATGGGACTATGAGCTGCGTAATAACGAAAGCCTCAATTGGGTGATGACGAAGGCGCATCAGGTCGCTGAAGCGGAACCCGCGGGGCCGGTGTACATGACGCTCCCGAGGGAGCTTCTCATCGAGAAGATGACCGAGTTGCAGCTCCCGCCGCCTGGCCGCCATGGTCAGCCCTCGGCTCCCGCCGCTGACCCGGGGTCGCTGGCGTTGCTGGCTGACTGGCTTGCTGGGTCGGAGAATCCTCTGATCATCGTGGGCTCCTCGGGCCGCTACATAGAGACGGTGTCCGTGCTCACTGAGATCGCGGAGCTCACCGGCGCGCCGGTCCAGGGTGCCATCGGCACACGGCTGAACTTCCCCACGCAGCACCCGCTGAACGCCATGACGTGTGGCGCACCAAGCGTGAAGGACGCGGACGTGATCTTCGTCGTCGATCACGACAACCCGTGGATCCCTGACCAGGAGACGCTGGAGCCCAGCGCCAAGGTGGCCTGGATTGACATGGACCCCACCAAGGACACCATCCCCATGTGGTCCTACCCCGCTGACCTGATGATGCATGCATCATCCAAGATCGCTTTGCCCGCGCTGCTCGAAGCGTTGAAGGCACGTATGACCGACACCGATAAGGCTCGGGCAGCCAGGCGCATCGAGAGATACACCGCCAACACCGTCGCTGAGCGCGCCCGCCTTGAGGAGACGGCGTTATCTCACAAGGACGAGCGTCCGATCCACCCACTGTGGGCTGCGTACTGCCTAGAGCAGGTGATCTCTGACGACGCTATCGTCATGAACGAGGGCATGTCTGGTGGTTGGCCATGGATCGCCATGTCGGACAGGAAAGTACCGGGAACGGTGTTCACGTCGGGTGGTTCCAGCCTGGGTTGGGGGCTCGGTGCGGCCATCGGCGCCAAGCTCGCGAATCCCGATCGAGACGTCATCGCGCTGGAGGGCGACGGCTCGTTCGTGTTCGCCCGGCCGACTTCGGCATTCTGGGCAGCGGAGAAATACAACACTCCGTTTCTGACGATCATCTACAACAATGCTCAGCACATGGCCACGGTCAACAGTTGGAGTCGCTACTACCCGGACGGAGTGGGTAAGACCAACAACGACTTCCTAGGCACCGCCATCGACCCGTCGCCCGACTATGCTGTCCTCGTCCAGGCGTGCCGCGCGTACGGCGAGACAGTCGAAGACCCCGCCGAGATCGAGCCTGCAATCAGGCGAGGCCTGGAGCGTGTCCACGCCGGCCAGGCGGCCGTGATTGACGTCCGCATTGCTCGCATGGATGGCCGTCAAGCGGCGCGCTAGGGTCGGAAGTGTGGGTGCCCCGCATCAAACGGTCATCTTTAGGTGGATGTGTGGCGGGGATGTGCTGCGCGAGTTCACGCCCGTGGTCCAGAAGAAGACCGCCGATTGGATCTTCCACGAGCTCACCTGCAGCTTGTGTCCCGTTTGCCAGCCCGGCCGCCGCTGCGCCCTTGGTCGCGTCGACGACCATCGCACCGGCTCGCGCTCCGAACGCCTCTGCGGCGCTCGCCGCCCCGACGTTGCCTAATCCGAGCGCGCGAATGTTAGCGCCGTGCCATCGCTTACCCAGGAGGTCCGCGGAGAGCATCCCTCCGGGCAGATAGGCGACGATAGTGGTAGCGGTCAGCGTGGTCATAAGTCGTCCATCGCTCTCTTAGATAGCGGTTGGGAGCCAGCGGGTGCATCCCTCCCTAGGGGGGGCCTAGTGCTGGTGGCCCATGTGGCCGGCGTCGGCCTCGTCGCTGTTCAGGAACTTCGTGGGTTCGGCGACGAACGCTTCGCGGCAACCGGGGTTGCAGAAGTAGTAGGTCTTCCCCTCGTGTTCGGCGATGCCGCCCGCGGGGCTGGCCTTCTGCACGGTCATCTTGCAGACCGGGTCGATCGCGGTGTCGCCAGGTTTGCCGAATATAACGTCTAACTGCGTCATCGATTGCTCCTTGGTACTAGTTCAGGGGTCGTGGGGTCTTGTCCGCGCCTATGCGTCCTGCTCGGGCTGCCTGCCCCATCGGCGCAGGCGCAGGCTGTTGCTGACGACCGACACTGAGCTCATGGCCATCGCCACCGCTGCCAGCATCGGATTCAGGAATCCGCTGTCGCCGAGGGCCCAGCGGAGCGAATCGGGTGCCCCTCCCTGCCCGAAGATCAGGTAGAGCCCGCCTGCTGCGACTGGTATGAGCACCACGTTGTATCCGAAGGCCCACACGAGATTTTGCCGGATCGCTCGCATGGTCGCCTTGGATAGCGCGATGGCAGTCGCCACGCCGCGGACGTCCGCGTGCATGAGCGCCACGTCCGCTGTCTCGAACGCAATGTCGGTGCCCGTGCCGATGGCTATGCCAACGTCGGCAGCGGCGAGCGCCGGAGCGTCGTTGACTCCATCGCCCACCATCGCCACCTTCTGGCCCTCGGCCTGCAGCTGTGCGACCTGCTCGGCCTTCTGCGATGGCATGACCTCGGCTATCACTCGCTCGATACCCAGCTCCGATGCGATCGCGCGGGCCGTCGCCTCACCGTCGCCCGTGAGCATGACTACGTCGATGCCGAGTGTCTGTAGTTGGGCTACCGCCTCAGCTGACTCGGTGCGCACCGTGTCCGCGACGGCAAGCACACCCAGGAGCGCCATGCCACGGAGCACTACCATAGGGGTCTTGCCCTGCTTTGACAGCAATCTGGCTGAGTTCTCGGCTGGACCGTCTATCTCTACTCCGGCCTGCGCCGCGAGCTTCATGCTGCCCACCGTGATCGATTCGCCATCCACTTCGGCACGGACGCCCAGGCCCGGCGCCGTCTGGAAAGCGTCGACCTTGGAGAGGGCGAGCCCTCGCTCTTTGGCGCTTGCGACGATGGCCGCTCCGAGCGGGTGCTCACTGAATTGCTCCACAGATGCCGCGAGCCGTAGCACCTCTGTGTCGGACTCTCCCCTGACCAAGATATCGGTCACCTGTGGCTTGCCAAGGGTGAGCGTGCCCGTTTTGTCGAACACGACAACGTCCACCTTGTGCGCCTGTTCCAGCGCGTGGGCCCCGCGCACAAGGATTCCTCGGTGTGCACCGGCGCTGGTGCCGACCATGACAGCCGTGGGTGTGGCCAGGCCGAGGGCGCAGGGGCAAGCGATGATGAGCACCGCTACCGTATTGAGCATCGCCAAGTTGAAGGCTGGATCTGGCCCAAAGGTGACCCACAGCACAAACGTTAGCGTGGCTATCGCCAGCACAGTTGGCACGAAGTAGGACGCAACGGTATCCGCGAGGCGCTGGATGGGCGCTTTGGAGCCCTGCGCCTGCTGGACCATGCGTACGATTTGGGCCATTGCCGTCGCGCTTCCAACCTTGGTCGCTCGGAACGTCAGGCTGCCGGTCTGGTTGATGGTGCCGCCGAATACGCCATCGCCTGCGTGTTTCTCCACGGGCAGGCTCTCACCGGTGAGCATCGACTCGTCGACACCCGATGCGCCTTCAATCACCTCGCCGTCCACCGCCATGCGCTCGCCGGGTCGCACGACCACTAGATCGCCTGGGACGACGTCGGCGATAGCAAGCTCTGTGTCTTCGCCGTCGCGAAGTACGTGGGCGGTACGTGGTTGCATCGCCATCAGTGCCCGGATCGCCTCAGACGCGTTGCCCTTGGCGCGAGCCTCCAGCAAGCGACCGATGAGGATGATGCCGATGATCATGGCGGAGGTGTCGAAGTAGATGGACTCCTCGCCCTCGACGAGGCCGCCGAAGACGGTTACTAGCAAGCTGTAGCCGTACGCAACGCTCGTGCCGAGGGCGATGAGTGTGTTCATGTTGGACGTGCGGTGTCGCCCCGCCGCGATGGCACTTGTATAGAACTGCCAACCTGCCCAGAATTGGACCGGGGTGGCGAGTGCGAGCGCGGCGATATTGACCCACGTCATGCCAATCGTGCGGCCGATGGCGGGGACGAACATGAGCACCATGATGGCCGTGGTCGCGATGGCGCTGACGATGACCTTGTTCCAGAGCTTTCGCACCTCGGCGCTGCGCGCCAAGCGACTCATCTCGAGTTCCAGTGCGTCGGCGCTCGCGATCTCCCCTGGTTCGTAGCCCGCAGATCGGATGGCTTCTCGAAGGTCGCCGGGCGCGACCGTACCGGGGACGAAGGTGACGCTGACCTGCTCGGTGGCGGGGTTCGCCGCAGTAGCGAGTACGCCCCCGAGCTTCCGGAGCGTCGTCTCGATGATATTGGCGGTGCTGGCGTCGGCGAGCCCGCCGACCGAAACGGTGGCGGTCTCCTCGGCAGTGCCGTAGCCGGAGCGGGCGACCGCTTTGATCAGCCCGTTGACGTCGACCTGCGCGGCGTCGTACTCAATCAATGCCGTTTCGGTCGCGAGATTGACCATGACCTGGCTCACGCCTGGCACGTGTTCGATCGCGCCTGTGACGGTCGACACGCACGCCGCACACGTCATGCCCTCGATGGGTAGGAGGACGCTGACGCGCTTGTTCTCGCCTGAACGCTTCGGTTGCTGAGTGTCGGTTGCCATGGCTAGCGATTCGCTACTTCGTAGAGCTCCAGCAATTCGCCAAGCACCTCGTCTTCGCGTCCCTCTTTCACTCCCTCCACCACGCACGACCGCAGATGGCCGTGGAGCATGAGCGCCTCGAGCTTTTCGATGGCCCGCCGTACCGCATGCGTTTGCTTGAGCACGTCGACGCAGTACGTCTCGGCCTCCACCATTTTCTTGATACCGTCCAGGTGGCCGGAGATGTAGTTCAGTCGCTTAAGGGCGTTTGCTTTTGTGTCGGGAAGCATACTCGCTCCTACTAACCCATACCCCCGCGGTAGGGGTACTACTGTAACTATATACTGCCGTAGATGGTCGTCAATAGGCCGCGCCTATACTTGAGCGCAGGCTTAGAGTCGGGCGCTCAGGAGTACAGGGATGGATCGTACGACCCGCATAGGTGTGTTGGTGCTGGGGGGCTTAGCGGTCACGGCATTGTTTGTGATGGCCCTCGTGCTGGTCCTGGGGGTCGCATTCTGGATCGGACTACTGCTGCTCGCCGTGCTGGACCTGGTTGAGCTTGTCTGGGCCTATAGGGCGCTGATCCGGAATCGCCCCAAACGCGCGAGCTAGTTGCAGCGCACCGCGATCAACGGCGCGCTGCAACTAGGCGGTTACCTGGTGAGCGGTGATATCCCTGAATCAATGTCGTCTTGGGTGAAGTGTAGCGGCGCCTAACGGCAGCAACTGGGATCTGCGCAAACCGTCGATACGGGGACGATAGCTAGACCGGCATGCCCCAGATAGGGAACCATTCCGCTGTCTGGCGCTCGGTGGGTAACTCGCGCCGGATAGCCGCTTCCATCCTGATTTCGAGATCGTGATCTCGACGCTCGTTGTTGGGGTCACCGTCGGGGACGAACGGAGTGAAGCTGCGAATGCGTGGCTGGTATAGCCAGTAGATAGGGCGGTCACGCTGGCTGGTCGAATCGTGCCAGCTGAACGGGAACACCGCCGCGACGACCCGGTCGCCTAGTCCTGCTGTCGCGAATACGTCGCCCATCTGTGCAGCGCCCTGCGCGAGCTCGTGCAGATCCTCGCCTTTCAGGATCACCCAGCCGTGACCCATTTCATCAACCGTCACGTTGAAGTGGTGCCGCGTCCGGTCCATGCCGGTGAGCGCCCGCTCTAGCTCGGCCCTCGTCTGCGTGTGGGACTGGTCTTCGGTGGGCCGCACCAGCACGCCTACTTTGCCCGTCGTGACCGTGTTGAGCTGCTGCGCCAGCCGGTCGCTGTTGCGGGCCATGGCCGCCATGGCCTCCGGCCAAGTCGAGTGCTTTGGGGTTCGTTTGAAACTGATTAGACACACGGTGGGCTTACCTCAAGAACGCCATCTGTTGGTCGTACTGCTGGAGACGCTGGATTCGCTTTGCCGTCGATGGATGAGAGGCGAATAGCTCCGCAAGCCCAGGGCCGACCGCTGACATGATGAAGAAGGCGTTCATGCTTTCGGCCTTGCGTAGGTCCTGCTTGGGCACGCTGACCAGCGAGCCCTGGAGTCGTTGAAGTGCTGAGGCCAGAGCCAGGGGTTTCTGCGTTAAGGCTGAGGCTCCTCTGTCGGCTGAGAACTCACGGTAACGCGAGAGCGTTGCCACCAGCATGCTCCCGATGATCCTCACGATGAACGTGACCAGCAGCGCGACCAAGACAACGCTGCCCGCGTTGTTGTTCCTGCTGCGGCCCATGCCGCCAAAGATGGCAGAGAACATCAGGAAAGACGACATCGTCGCCGCCACGATCAGGAAGAAGGACGCGTAGGTCATCACAACCACGTCCTTCGTCTTTATGTGGCTGATCTCGTGCGCGAGGACGGCTTCGAGCTCGTCATCGTCGAGGATGTTCAGGAGCCCGGAGGTCACAGCGACTGCGGCGTGCTTCTGGCTACGTCCTGTCGCGAACGCGTTGGGGGTGGCCATGTCGGAGATAGCCACCTTCGGTTTGGGGATGCCCGCCTTCAGGCTCAGGTCGTCCACCATCCGGTGGAGTTTTGGGGCGTCGGCGGGGCTGACGACCTTTGCCCGCATCGACCCAAGAACCATCTTGTCCGACAACGAGAATTGGATGATGACCATGACGAGCGCGATGACGAGGTAGAACGGGCTGAACTGCCAGGCGATCCACATGAACAGACCGTAGAGCAGGCCGAGCCCGAGCATGGTGATGAACATGCGCGTTCTGAGCTGATTATCTCTGCCGAATTGCACTGGCTGGAACATGACTTCCCCCGGGCCCTTGCCTACGAATGCTGATGGGCTACGTTACCTAGGAACTACGTGGTATAGGTCGGTTGCGCTCCTCGCATGATACCGGGTCGTCCCTCGCACCGCACCGGTTAGCCCGTCACGCCAAGCTCCTTGGCTACCGCTAGGAATCCCGGCGCCGCACCCTCCAGGACGTGCTGGTCTACGCAGTACGAGATGCGGAAATAGCCTGGCATCCCGAAACCTCGTCCTGGTACGACGAGCACACCATGGCGCTGTAGAGCCTCCACCAGTCGCATCTCATCCTTCACCGGCGATTCGGGGAACATGTAGAAGGCGCCCTCTGGCTTGAACACCCGGTAGCCCGCGTCAGTTAGTACTCCGTATACGTAATCCCGTTTCTGTTGGTAGTCGCTCACATCCACCGTCACGTGCTGGAGCGCGCGGACCACGTGTTGCATCATCGCAGGCGCATTCACGAAGCCCAGGACGCGATTGCAGAATACGAACGCGTCCATGAGCTCGCCGGCGCTTTCGTAGCCTGGATGCACCGCCACGTAGCCGATGCGCTCGCCGGGTAATGCCAGATCCTTGGAGTGCGACGTCACGGTGATCGTCTTGTCGTACGCAAGCTGGGGGAAAGGATAAAGCTGATCGTCGAAGATGATCTTCCGATATGGCTCATCACTGAGCAGATAAATCTCCGTTCCCAATTCGAGGCCCTTCCGTTGCAGCAGTCTCCCTAGATCGCGGACGAATGCTTCGGTGTACACCCGCCCCGACGGGTTGTTGGGAGAATTGACCATCACGACTTTAGTCCGCGACGTGATCTTCGCCTCCAACTCATCGAGGTTCGGCGTGAACTCGGCGTCACAGTTGACGGTGACGGATTTGGCGCCATGGTTGGCTGTGTAGAACAGGTACTCAGCGAAGAATGGCGCGAAGATCACCACCTCGTCGTCCGGCTCGCAGAGGGCGTGTAGCACGGCATTAATCCCGCCACCCGCGCCCACGGTCATCAGCACATGCTCTGGGCCGTACGCGAGTCCCGTCTCCTCCGCAAGCGCGGACGCTACCGCGGCCCTAGTCTCGACGTAGCCGGCGTTGGGCATGTAGCGGTGCGATCCGGCTGGGGGGCCGTCCAGTAGCCGCCGCATCTCCGCCATGAACTCTGGGGGTGGTTCCATCACCGGATTCCCCAGCGAGAGGTCGAAAACGTTCTCCTCGCCCCGCTCACGTTTCATGGCGATACCGAGTTCGAACATGCGGCGGATCCACGAGCTGTCCGCCATGTACTGTTTGATCTGCGAGGCGATGGCCATGCGCACGCTCCAGGTGGTTGGTCGGCGCGAGGATAAGGGCGCATCTGAGCTGCCGCAACCCTGACCGCCTGAGAACGAGTGCCAACAATTCGGAATCGGCGAGGGTTTTGCTATCATGGGCGAGTTGGCTAGCAAGGCCGCAAGGGCGAGGTGAATCGTGCCGTCAGTGATGGGGAAGCGCGTCGAGTGTAGTGATCATGGAGCGCAGTACATGGTTACCAAAGCTGGGGCCGGCGATGTCTCTTGCGCCAACGCAGGAGCGGACGGCGCCAATCGATTGGGCAAGCGCTACAAATGCGCGGCCTGTGAGGCGACATTGCTCTGCACGAAAGCAGGCACCGGGGTGATCTGCTGCGATGGAGTACCGATGGCTCTCCTCGCCGCCAAGGCCCTCCCCTCCTCCGACTAGACGCGGTCGCGGTCTACGTCACCGCGGGACGATAAGCTGCCGCTGGGCTGTAGCTAAGGCTCTAGATGGCGAGGGTTCGGATGTTCCTCTCGCTTGCCAGCTATCAGCGGTGCCCTAACCCAACCCACGATTGCCGTCGGTAAGCGACGGCCCAAGATAGGGGTCGAGGGGTCACCCTGGATTTGGCTTGAGCCATTCGTAGAGGTGGTAGTGGTCGCGGGTCATCCCCATGGCCTCGTAGACCTGCTGGGCGCGCTCGTTGGTCTTATCCACGTAAAGACGCAAGCCTTTCAGCTCATCGGTTGCCTCCACGGTTTTGAGCAGGTGATCGTAGATCGCCCGGAAGGCGCCGTGGCGGCGCGCGTCTGGCGCCACGTAGACCGAGTGGAGCCAGAGCACCGTCCCATTGCGCCAATCGCTCCACTCAGGCACCGTCATCGCCATGCCCTCCGTGGTCCCGTCCTGCTCGACGATCCAGTAATCGGCGCGCGCACTGCCGTCGAAGACTGCGGTAACGCCCGCCGTAAGCGTTTCTCGATTGAGAGCGAAACCCTCGCTCTCTTCTGCCATGTGGAGTTGAAAGTCGACGATAAGTGAAATTTCGGAGGGTCGGGCAAGACGTACGTTGAACACTCCCTGATGATACGTCACCGTACAGTCGGGATGCCCCTACCGGAGCCGTGTCTAGTTCATCCGACGGATGACGCCAACGACGCGTCCGTGTACTTGGACCCTGTCAGCAGCCACGAAGATCGGATCCATCTGCTTGTTCTCTGGCTGCAGGCGCACCTGGTCGCCTTCGAGGAAGAAACGCTTGAGTGTCGCCGTCTCCTCCATCGGCAACCAAGCGGCGATCATGTCGCCATTGCGGGCCTGTGACGTGGGCGTTAGCACCACGATGTCGCCGTCGGTTATTAGCGCGTCGATCATCGAGTAACCCTTCACACGTAGAGCGAAGAGTTCGTCGGGGTTGCGGGTGGCGAGTTCCGGCGGCAGCGTGATGGTCTCGGATCCCTCAGAGTGCCAGTCTTCGGACTCAGGTACCGGAATCGGCTCACCGGCAGCGATAGAGCCAAGGACCGGGATCTGAAAGACCTCTATCTGGGGTTCCTTCTCTTTGACCCCCACGAGCTCCAGGCCACGTGAGATGTCGGGCGAGCGCCGGATGAAGCCCTCGCGCTCGAGGATGCGGAGGTTGTAGTCGACCACCGACGTGGAGCTGATGTCGCACGCGGCCTGGATCTCGCGGACCGATGGCATATAGCTGCGGTCGAGGTGGTACTCGCGTACGAAATCTAAGATCTCTTGTTGCCGTTCGTTCAGTAGTGCCATTGGTACCCTCCGGGGAACACATGTTCTAGAGAGAGCCTAGTCCGCTCAGGGCAACCGGTCAACGGCCAGTTGTCACAGATTCCGGCGTGTCCGTAGTGGGCAGGCGAATGAGCAAAGAAAAAGGCCGGGCAAACGGCCGGCCTTTTTCGCGTGTCAGGGAAGCTTACTTGGCGTTTGCCGCGTTGAGGCGCTTCGCCAGTCGGGACTTTCGGCGTGCCGCGTTGTTCTTGTGGATGATGCCCTTGTTCGCGGCCCGATCCAACGCGCTGATGGCGCTGACCACTGTCCCCGCCGCCTCGGCCGGCTCATTGGCGATCGCTGCTACCGCACGCTTGACGGCGGTCCGGCTGCGCGTGCGCACCAGGCGGTTGATGACTCGACGACGTTCCTGGGTTCGGGCTGACTTGTCTGCTGGCAAAGGATTCCTCCTGCGACTCTACGGGCGGTGCGACTATGCCACACGGTGATTCTTTGGTTTACAACCCAAACAGTATGCCTTGAATGGCGCCGCTTGGCTAGTTGCCGACGCCTAATTGGGAGTAGGCGCGACCGACTGGATCGTGCGGCTCACCGAGTGCACGCCTCGAACGCCTTCAATACGCGAGAAAAGGCGACTGAGTTGTTTAAGGCCGTGCACCTGCAACGTTACATGGACTGTTACCGTGTGGTCGTCGTGGACATTGGTTTGCGAGCCGATGATGTTCACTCGCTCTATGGATGTCGCTCCCGTGATGTCGTGCAGCAGCCCCATGCGGTCGAATGCCTCAATCTTCAGGCGTACCGGGTACAGGTTCCGGCTCTCGCCCCACGACACCGGAACCATCCTGTCGTCTGTGCTTTGAGGTGAATCAAGGTTTTTCAGATTCGAGCAGTCCGTTCGGTGGATGGTGACGCCTCGGGACCGAGTTACGTATCCCGTGATCTCGTCGCCAGGAAGCGGATGGCAGCACTCACCCATGCGCGTGAGTAGATCGCCGACGCCGAGAACGGTTATGCCCGCGGTTGGCCCAGTGAGGGAAGCGTTATCGATGCTGGTGGAGTCGGTTCCCGTGTCGGCCTGGGCGGTGAGCCGGCCTGCGACCTGGGTCATGGAGACCATGCCGCTTCCTATCGCCGCGAACAGGTCTTCCTCAGATGCATAGCCGAATAGCTTAGCGATCTCTGCTTCGTCGGTAGCGTTGCTCAGGCGCTTGAGCTCACGCTTCAGTCGATCGTAGCCTCGGTGAATGTTTTCTCCGCGCTCCTCGCGGCGGAACCACGAGCGGATCGATTGGCGAGCGGTGGCAGTCTTCACGTACCCCAGGTGGAGGTTCAGCCAGTCCAGACTCGGCCCGCGCGCGATTCTGCTGGTGAGCACCTCCACGGCGTCGCCGTTCTTCAACTGGGTGTCCAGGCCTACCAGCTTGCCGTTGACCTTCGCGCCGATGCACCGGTGACCAAGCTCCGTGTGTATTCGATACGCGAAATCGATCGGCGTCGCCCCTGCGGGCAGCTCCTTGATCGCGTTCTTGGGTGTGTACACGAACACCTGGTCGTGAAAGATGTCGGTGCGAACGTTTTCCAGGAACTCTTCCGTGCCGGAGACATCTCGCTGCCACTCCAGAAGCTGGCGCAGCCACGTCATCCGCTCTTCGAACTTGACGTCTTTGCCGGCGCCCCCGCCTTCTTTGTAGCTCCAGTGTGATGCCACGCCGTACTCGGACACGCGGTGCATCTGGTACGTCCGAACCTGCACTTCAACCGGCAGTCCACCGATAGACCGCACGGTGGTGTGGAGTGATTGGTAGGCGTTCTCCTTGGGGTTCGCGATGTAGTCGTCGAACTGACCGGGGAGCGGCCGCCACAAAGAGTGCACCACGCCCAGTGCTCCGTAGCAGTCCTGCACGCTGGGCACCAGCACCCGGACCGCGAATAGGTCGTAGATGTCGCCGAGCTGCTTGCCCTGGGTGGCGTACGACTGTGCCTTGTTGTAGATCGAAAAGATGTGTTTAGGGCGGCCCGTGACCTCTGCGTTGAAGTTGGCTCGCGCCAACTCACGCTTCAGGACTTCAGTTACCTGCTGCACATAGGCCTCACGCTCTTGGCGCTTGGTCGTTAGCAGCTTGGAGATAGACCGGTATTGGTTCGGTTGAAGGTACCTGAACGACAGATCCTCCAACTGCCACTTCACCTCACCCATGCCCAAGCGATTGGCCAGTGGTGCGTAGATGTCCAAGGTTTCCTGGGCGATCGCCACGCGCCGGTGCGGCGCCAGCGCACCGAGCGTACGCATGTTGTGGAGGCGGTCAGCCAGTTTTATGAGAACGACGCGGATGTCCTCGGCCATCGCCACTAGCATCTTGCGAAGGCTCTCGGCCTGTTCGTTGCCCACAGGAGTGGGCATTTGGCCGTCCTTATCCATGCGCAACAGATCCAGCTTGGTGAGTTTCGTGACCCCGTCCACCAGGCGCGCGACTTCGTCGCCGAAACGTTCGCGAATCTCGTCTATCGTCACGTCGCAGTCTTCGACGACATCGTGGAGAAGCGCGGCTGCGATTGTGGTGCCGTCCAGCAGTAGATCGGCTAAGTAGGTCGCGGCGCTGACGGGGTGTTCGATGTAGGGCTCGCCTGAGCGGCGCGTCTGTCCTTGGTGGCGCTCTCGTGCATACTCTAGGGCGTCTTCCACCATCTGCGCCCGGTCCGGCGGCAGGTACTCGCGCACCTTTTCGAGTAAATCCTGCATTTTGGGCATTATAACTCCCTGCACTTCGCCCCTTCTCCCCTCTGGGCCCTCCTGCTTCCGCTACCATCGAGCCATGCGCGCCCCGACCGTATAATGGCGACTCCAACCCACTGACCAATCCACTGGAGACGTGCCACATATGTATCAGGCGCCGCGGGGCACCGCTGACATCCTTCCCGAAGATCAACCGCTGTGGAGTTTTACTGCCGCCACGGTCACCCAGGCGGCTCACGTCCATGGCTACCGGCGCATCGACACGCCGATCTTCGAAGAGACGGGCCTCTTCCTGCGCACTGTGGGCGAGGAAACCGACATCGTCCAGAAAGAGATGTACAGCTTCGACGACCGTGGTGGCACGAACATCACGCTGCGCCCAGAAGGCACAGCAGCCGTCTGCCGTGCGTACCTCGAACAGGGCTTGCACAACCAGGCGCAGCCCGTAAGGCTCTTCTACCTCTGCCCCATGTTCCGGTACGACCGCCCCCAGGCTGGTCGATTCCGGCAGTTCCACCAGTTCGGCGTAGAGGCCATCGGGGACACCAACGCCGCGATCGACTTGGAGGTCATCCAGCTCGCTATGGACACCATGCGCCGGCTTGGGCTCGGCGGCATGAAACTGATATTGAACAACATCGGCGACGCGGCGAACCGGCCCCAGTTCCTGGAGGCCCTGCAAGACCACTTTCACCCCCATATCGCTCACCTCGGGAAAGACGACCGCCGTCGGTTCGACACCAGCCCGCTGCGCTTGCTGGACTCCAAGGAGCTTGCACGCGAGTCGTTCATGAATGACGCGCCCAAGAGTACGGATTTCCTTGGCGATGAAGCGCAGGCCCACTGGGACGAACTGCTGGCGTACCTCGACGAGCTCCGGGTGCCGTATGTGCTCGACAACAAACTCGTGCGTGGGCTCGACTACTACACGCGCACGGTCTTCGAGGTTCACCCTGATCACACGGGCGCTCAAAGCGCGGTCTGCGCCGGCGGCCGTTACGACGGCCTGATCGAGCAGCTTGGCGGCAAGCCAACGGCTGGCATCGGGTTCGCGGCGGGCATCGAGCGGCTAATCCTTAACCTGCGCAAGCAGGGCGCGACCGCAGGCATCGTGCCGCCAGCGCCCATCGTTATCGCCTACAGCGGTGCGGATGCGAAGGCCAAGGCCGTTGGCATCGCCACCGAATTGCGGGCTGCTGACGTGGCCGCCGTTCTCGCGCCCGAGCGTAGCATGAAGGCACAGATGCGCTATGCCTCCTCGGTGGGGGCCCGCACCGTTGTCATCCTCGGCCCCAAGGAATTGGCGAATGGCGTCGCCACAGTGCGCGACATGGAAACCGCCGAACAGAAAGAGGAGCCCCAGTCGGGGCTCCTCGAATCGCTCTCAAACTAGCGGGTGCTTGGTTACGGGAAGACCAGATTGTTGACCTGCGTGCTGCTCGGCGAGTAGATGCTGGTCGCCAGGGAGGGAGAGGAGTTCAGCCAGAAGTCCACGACGCCGTTGGCGTAGGTCGGGTCGCAGATGCTGATCGTGAGGAAGTAGCGGCCTACGGTCGAGATCGGCTGCGAGAACCAGAGTTCTTGCCCGGTCGATGTCTTGGTTGTTCTGGCGTACATCCGCAGACCGACCTCCGCCGGTGTTCCACCGACGGAGACATCGCCCTTGTAGATCGCCGGGATAGGCGGTGGCGCGCCCAGGTCGGTGCACTGCCCCGCTAGCGAGCTGATGACCGAAACTCCCGCTTGCAGGCGAGGGATCATCGAACTTGCCAGAGCGAATGAGTCCATCGCCCACACCTCACCGATGCGACCGATGCCTATGCTGATCATCCTGTCGGAGTTCATCCGCAGACCACGGAGTTGTCCCCGCGCATCGAAGAGCGCTCCGCCATCTTCAGTACCTGTCGAGAACCCTTGGAGCTGGAGATAAGAAATCCCTGTGATTTGGTCTTGGCGGGACCCTACGACGGCAGAGTTGAATTTTTCCGTGGTCACTCCGCTGGCACGGTAATGCATGAGCACCAGATTTTCGCTGCGGCCCGGCGGGTCTTCGGTGGATACCACAATGGACGCGAATTGCTGCCCAGGGTTTAGAACTTCAAGGACTGCGAGGTCAAGATTGTCGTCGCGGCCCATAACCCAAGCCTGGCCCGTGGCTCCGTCGAACGTGCGGTACGACACCAGCGGGGCAGTACCCAAGTTCAGTGATGTCGTCACTATCCGCCCTGACGAGTTAATCATGACGCCAGACCACTGCTTTGCGCCCGCCGTCAGCTTGACCATCGCCTTTTCGCCGATCACGATACCGTCGCTAATCGATGGCGTGGGTGTCGGCGTGGGCGTCGCAGTGGGCGTCGGCGTTGGCGTTGGCGTCGGAACCAGCGTTGGCGTTGGCGAGGGGGACGGCGTTGGCGACGGCGTTGGCGACGGCGTTGGAGGCGGCGTGGGCGTCGGCGTGGGTGTCGGCGTGGGTGTCGGCGTGAACGTGGCCGTTGGCGTTGGTGTGGGTGGAAGCGGGATGGGAGTGGGCGTGCCTCCACCCGAGCATGCTGCCACCAGCGCGATTAACATCACGATAGTGGGACCCAGGAGCGAAAGGCGGCCTATATTCATGTGGCAACAACCGTTCCAGCAGCAAAAATCCCGACAAGTCTACAACGATGTTTGGAGGCTAGGGCAGTAGTCTCAGCTACGATTGACAGCATTCTTGTGGGAGCGCAGCGCCCTCCGGCCGACGCCTGGTCGGTGCTATACTTCTCCGACCGGCCTCCGCTATGCGGGGGCCTTGTTTTGATAGGCCATCGACAGGACACGAAGATGCTGGAAAAGCTCGAAAAACTAGCGGCTCGGTTCGTGGAGATCGACCAACTCCTCGCGAGTCCTGACGTCGCCGGTGACCATGCGCGGCTGAGCAAACTGGCCAAAGAGCGCGCTGACCTGCAGCCCGTCGTGGAGACGTACCAGCGGCTCAAAGCGGCGCAGCAGGAATTGGCTGACACTCGTGCCCTCATCAACGATAATGACGCTGAGATGGCGTCCATGGCCAAGGAGGAGGTCCCTGGCCTCACGGCGCGTATCACTGAGCTTGAGGGCGATTTGTACTCGGCGCTGCTACCCAAAGATCCGAACGACAACAAGAACGCGATCGTCGAACTCCGGGCAGGCACGGGAGGCGATGAAGCGGGCCTATTCGCCGCAGACCTTTATCGGATGTACGCCCGCTACGCCCAGAGGCACGGGCTAGTGGTCGAAGTCATGGACTCCAACGGCAGTGAGCAGGGCGGCTTCAAAGAGGTCCTTTTCGAAGTCGTAGGCCCCGATGCGTTCCGCCTTATGAAGCACGAGGGTGGTGTTCATCGGGTGCAACGCGTGCCCGTGACCGAGACGCAGGGACGCATCCATACCTCCACGGCGACAGTCGTGGTTCTGCCAGAGGCTGAGGAATCGGACTTCGACGTCCCTGCCAGCGAACTGCGCATCGACATCTTCCACTCCGGCGGCGCAGGCGGACAGAACGTCAACAAGGTTGCCACCGCGGTTCGTATCGTGCATATCCCCACTGGGATTATGGCTGTGTGTCAGGACGAGCGCTCCCAGTTCAAGAACAAGACCAAAGCGATGACAGTGTTGCGGTCTCGCCTGCTGGAGATGGAGATGCGAGAGCAGGCCGAAGCCGCTGCCGTATCACGCAAATTGCAAGTGCGAACAGGCGAACGTTCTGAGAAGATTCGCACGTACAACTTTCCCCAGGATCGGCTGACCGACCACCGAGTCAACCTCACCGTTCACGGCTTGCCGGAGATCCTCGCCGGGCAGGGACGCCTCGATGACATCGTTGATGCGCTACTGCAAGACGAGCAAGCGCGGTTCCTCCAAGAGGGCGATAGCGAGTAGCGAGTGACGTCGCTCAGCCATCTCCTGCGCAAGACGGAGCGTCGATTCGCGATCTGCGGCATCGGCGATGCTCGCATCGAGGCTGACCTCGTCTGGATGACGACCCTCGAAGTTGATCGGGCCGAACTGTACGCTCGCATGGATGATTCCCCGTCTGAGGTCGAAGCCGAGAGCGCCGAAGCCTTGATTCAACGCCGCTTGCGCCACGAGCCCACCGCATATCTGCTCGGCCATCGCGAGTTCTACAACATCGACTTGCTTGTGGGTGTTGGCGCGCTGATTCCACGCCCGGACACCGAAGCGCTCGTGGAGGAGGCCCTTCGTGTCGCCGTCGATCTCCCCGCACCGATCACTATCGCGGACGTCGGTTGCGGTACCGGCGCGATAGGGCTCACCATTGCGGCGAATCTCCCAAGCGCGCACGTCTATGCCACCGACCTCTATCCGGCCTCGCTCGATCTCGCTCGCCGTAACACTGAACGTCTCGGGCTTGCTGAGCGAGTCGACGTACTCGAAGGCGACCTCCTGACGCCTTTGCCTGGGCCCGTAGACATGATCACCTCCAACCTTCCCTATGTGGAATCGGGCGAGATTCCCACGTTGGACCCTGAAATCCGCATGTACGAGCCACGGGAAGCCCTCGATGGCGGCGAGGACGGCCTCGACCTCATCCGCAGGTTTCTCGTTGACGTTCCGCGATACCTCAACCCATTGGGCGTGGTGCTCATGGAGATGGATCCACGCCAGATTGCTAGAGCGAGCGCGTTCGCGGCTGAGGCCGTCCCTGGCGCCAACATCCGCATCGTCCAAGATCTCACGAGGCGCGACCGTGTGCTCGTCATAGAAATGCCAGCGTAAACTCTCGGCTATAAGCCACCCTGCCCCAGTAACAATGACCCTCTGACACAACCTGACGATTTCCCTATGCATGATGAGAAGGACATCTACGTAACCGTGCGCGACGGTGTCCGTATTGCCCTGCGCATCTACCGGCCCGACGTCGAGGGCGAATTCCCCACGCTATTGGTGACGTCGCCCTTCCGATGGCCTGCACGCGGCCCTGCGGGTCGATGGAGCCCGTCACCGCGAGCAGCGGGAGCAAGAGTTGCTTCGCGTGCTGGGCGAAGCAACGGACACCGTTCGTGAGATTCCAGAGACCATCTACGTCGGCTTGCCGGAGGTGCACTGGGAGCTCGCTGAGGTGCAGCTGCGCACGGGAATCAAGAAGCTGATCGAGGACGGCGCGGTGCGGAAAGAAGGAGACCGCTGCAGGCTCGTTGTATAAACGCCTTCCTCTGCGTCGCTCCTGCGCGTCTTCTGGAGCCTCGCGCGGCTGCACTGTGAGAGATATCCTCAACACATCATCTGTGGAGCACGTGCATGACCACCGTCCCGAAAGCCAAAGTATTTCCCGTATCAACCGAGGTCAACGACCGCGACCACCTGGTCGTCGGCGGGTGTGACCTCGTCGACCTCGCCACCGAGTTCGGCACACCACTCTACGTCTACGACGAAGCCACGCTCAAGGCGCAGGCGGCGGCGTTCAAGACTGCTTTTCAGTCGCGCCACCCCAACTCAAAGGTGCTCTACGCCAGCAAAGCGTTCATCAACGTCGGCCTTGCGCGCATGCTGTCGGCGGAGGGCCTCGGCTTCGACATCGTTTCCGGCGGTGAGCTGGCGATTCTGCGGGCTGCGGGTGTGCCTGCGGCTGACGTCTACTTCCACGGCAACAACAAGACACCCCAAGAATTGCGCGACGCGGTGGACTGGGGCATCGGACAGGTGGTGGTCGACAGCTTCTACGAGTTAGACCTGCTCAACAAACTCTCTGGTGAGGCCGGCCGTAAGCAGACCGTGCTCGTGCGCGTTTCGCCCAGCATCGATCCCCACACCCACCTGCTCACGACAACCGGAGTGCTGGACTCCAAGTTCGGCTTCCCCATCGAGACCAATCAGGCTGCAGAGGCGGTCAAGCTGGCGCTCGCGGCAGAGCACCTGGACCTCACGGGCATCCACTTCCACCTTGGCTCACCCATCTTCGAGCTTGAGCCCTACGAGGAGGCCGTCGGCCGTGTGCTCACCTTCGCGTCGGAGATGCGCAAGCTTGGCCTCGACATGCACGAGTTCTCGCCTGGCGGCGGCTACGCCATCGCGTACACCGAAGCCGATGAGCCGCCTCTGCCCTCGGCCTACGCCGAGGTGATCGTCAAAGCCCTTAAGGACGGCTGCGCGCAGTACAACATGCCGGAACCTACGCTCATCATAGAGCCTGGCCGCTCCATTACCGGGCCTGCAGGCGTCGCCGTCTACACCGTAGGCGCCATCAAGCATGTTCCCGGAGTGCGGACCTTCGTTTCCGTTGACGGCGGCATGGGCGACAACATACGCCCGGCGCTCTACGGATCCGAGTACGTCGCAGTTACCGCTGACCGCGCGACGGTCGAGCCGGATGTCATGGTCACGATCGTCGGCAAGTACTGCGAGTCGGGCGACGTCCTCGTTTGGGACGCTCACATCGCTGCAGTCGAGGCTGGCAACATCATCGCCATACCCGCTTCGGGGGCCTACGCGCCCTCGATGGCCAGCACCTACAACGCCAACGGCCGCCCGGCCATCGTCATGGTCGCCGGTGGCAAGGCCACGTTGATCCGCCGTCGCGAGACCTACGCCGACCTCATGTCGCAGGACGTTGTCTAGCGTGTTACGCCTGCAGGGCCACGATGCAGCGGTGCAAGCCTTGGAATCGGCTCTGCGCGACGATCGGCTGCACCACGCTCAGCTCATCACAGGGCCCGCCCATGTGGGCAAGTTCAGATTAGCCGTGCAGATCGCGCAGGCGGTCAACTGCCTGAGCGACGACGATGTTCCCTGCAGTGAGTGCGAGGCGTGCACCCGGATCGCTGCGGGGATTCATGCAGACGTCCGCGTGATCCGCGTTGACCCCGAGGCCGCCGAAGGCCCGAAGACAGCCATCGGCATCGACACGATCCGTGAGTTGATAGCCTCCGCCCATCTGCGCCCCTACGAGGGTCGTACGCGCGTTTTCGTTTTCGATGGGGCAGATGCGATGACCAACGACGCGGCGAACGCGCTCCTCAAGGTGCTGGAAGAGCCGCCTCCCAACGTGCAACTCCTGCTGCTCGCTGCCAGCGAAGACAGCGTTCTTCCCACCGTCAGGTCGCGGTGCCAGCACGTCGAATTGCACCCGCTGCCTACGGCCCGGGTCGCTCAAATCCTCACCGCAGAGCATGGCATGGGCGCAGAACAGGCCGACGTTGTCGCGCGGCTTTCCCGAGGCTGCCTGGGCTGGGCGATAGAGGCGGCCCACGACCCTGCGGTGCTCGCTGGCGTTCACCTTAGCCTTGAGCGTATAGCCGAGGTCGTCGAAGAGGGACTCGAGGACCGATTCCGCTACGCGGAGCAACTGGCCCGGCGTTTCCAGCGCGACCGCGCCGCCGGTCGTGAGGAACTCTACCTATGGCTGCGGTGGCTCCGCGATGTGTTGCTGGTGCAGCAGGGGCAAAGCGAGGCGGTGGTCAACGTGAGCTGGCGGGAGACCATCCAGCGCCACGCGGCCGCGCTTACGCCTGCTGACACCGTGCGTTGGTTACACCTCGTCACTGAGTCCATCGAGGTGCTGGATCGCAATGCAAACCCTCGCCTCGCGCTTGACGTCATGATGCTTGAATCGCCTCCCGTGCGTCTTTCCTGACGGCGTTCAGGGAGCTTTCCCTCGATCTTTTCCTTGAGGTCACAGATTCTTCACATCGACATGCCATAGTGGTCTGCGGGTAGATTCGCCGTGGAATGCAGATGACAGCAGAACACGCTTCTCGCGTGATGGGTGTGGGGTTCAAGACTGCCCAGGCCGTTAGCGTTTACGATCCGGACCAGCTTGAGATTGCCATTGGTGACAAAGTGGTGGTTGATACCACCAGCGGTTCTGACGTGGGTAACGTGGCCGTTGCGCCTGACGCTTTGGTGCACCGCGACCGACGATGACTTAGCTCTTCGCGACTAGCTCAAGGTCAAAGAGGCAGAAGCCTTGGGAGCAAGATGGAGTTGCGCTCCGTTGGCCCTCGCGATGAGGCGAAGAACATCGGTGCGTTGGGCCGCTGCGGAAACGTTACGTGCTGCTCGTCGTGGCTCGACAAGTTCGAGTCGGTGACGGTACGCATGACCAAGGAACAAGCGCTCGCCATCAACGCTGAAGGCCTGGAGGGCATGTGCGGACGCCTCAAGTGCTGCCTCTGGTTCGAGTGTGAGTAGTAACGCGCCACCAACAAGCTTTTCTCTCACATCGGCGAACGAGTGAACACGCCAAATCCCCCGCACGGGTTGTCTTAGGTCACGCGGTCAAAGAACCTGTACCGGTGATACCTGACCGCCGCAGTGAGAACGACTTCGTTCGCGCCGTGGAGTTCCTAATCAGCGAGATCCAGCGCCTACCACAGGAGGGGCGAACCGACGAAGGAGGGCAATGGCCTCAGCGTGATCAACGCCCTGGACGCTCGCCGATCCCTGGCTTAGGCCAGGGCCAATGCGTTCCGATCGGGCTGCTTCCAAGGTAGGTAGATGTTCCACTCGTCAGGGAGCTGACGGTGCATCAGGTGGTAGTAGGGATTGGCCTTCGGCGGTGCAGGCTCTTTCAGCAGCCGCATGCCCGCCTCTCGGGGCGACCTGCCAGCCTTGCGATGATTGCAAGCCTCGCAAGCCGTCACCACGTTCTCCCACGTATGTGGGCCATTCCTCACCCGTGGCTTAACGTGGTCCAACGTTAGCTCTCGCACCTGCTTCCCGCAGTACTGACACCGGAACCCGTCACGCCAGAAAATCTCGCGTCTCGATAGGCGGCGGGTGAACACCGGACGCTTCACCATGTGCAGCAATCGGATCACTGATGGCACGGGGAAATCATCGTTCGCAGCGTGGATTACCCTGTTGCTGGCGTCGAGAGGCTGGGCTTTCTCTCGAAGCAGCAGAACCACAGCCCGCCGAACGCCACAAACGTTCAGAGGTTCGTAGTTATGATTGAGAACAAGGACGGCTTCGTTCAGCGCTCACCCCCGGTCTGCGTTCCGTACCACTGGAGGCAACGCCTCGCTACGAATAGTAGATACGGAACGCGTTCGCTGCAACCAACCGGGGGAGTTGCCTGGGGGCGATCATCGCCTAGCGCGCGTCTAGGCTGTGTAGCGGACTAGACCTTCAAGAAGCTGGCGCAGAGATCGCGGCCTGACCCGTCATTGCCGTCGTAGGTCATACCCGCCTCCGTTGCGTCGGCTGTGATGGAGATTGCGCCCTTTACATCATCAGCAGTTTCGTTGCACGTGCCGCTGCGGTTGCCGTCTACGTAGTAGGTCATGGCGTACGCGACGCTGTCGGTCAAGCCATCGACTGCGAGCACCGCGACTCCGGAGGTGAGCACGGAAGTGCTCACCGGCCCGAGCACGCTCCCAGAGGGGTCCTCGAAGACCGCCAGCAACGGAGCGCCGCCGAATCCGGCAAACCCTGTGAATCCAACCACTAAGCGGTCAGCGTTTGGGCCGGTGAGAGATTGTGCCTGCGAGATCAGGTCTTCAAGTCCACTCGCCGCCTCTAGCAGGTCTGTGCCTTGCGTAAGGAGTTCCTGGACCTTGGCGCTGGCCTCCAGCAGAGCCGCGCTCTGGTCCAGCAGTTCTTTACCCTGGCGGACTAGGTTCTTCACGCTGTCGAACTCCGAGGGCAACAACGAATACACGATGTCCATGTTTTGGATGAGCGGCTCGGCGAGCGTGGACGCGTTCACCGCATCGCGTAGGGTGTCCGACGGTACGATCCCCGCCGCGGAGACCACCGCTGTTGCGGCCATCCCTCCCAGCACCAAACCTATGGCTGCGCCGGCGGCACCGTCGACCCATCTGAGGAGCAAGACGTTGAGCACCGTCATCAAGATGCGGGCCGCGATCCACGACAGGACCATGACGGCAGCCAGGATTGTTACGAAGGCCGCTATGTTTGCGACGCTCTCGTTGTTTATCGGGAGCGCACCAGCTACCTGCTCCCACAACTGGCCCGCCAGTACCATCCCAACGACCCCTCCAACGAGGGTGAAGATCAACTTGACCACACCCTTGCGCCAGCCCAAGAGACTGAGGCCGAGCACCAGTATCGCGATGACGATATCTACCCAGTTCATATTCAACCCTTCGCCCGAAGGCGCCAAAATGCGTTCTCCTGAATATAGACCGCTAACGCTTCATGCTCAATCGCACAGACGTACGTAAGCTATCCAAGCGATGAGGCGTCACCCGCGCATCACGCGAGCATTCTGTGAGATTAAATGGAGTAGAGAGGGGCCGCGTCAGTGATGATACGGAGTTCCCTGTCAAGGGCCGTGCGCAGGTACTTGGGCAGGCTCACCATGCCCTGGTGCGCCACTCCGTCGTAATATTTCAGCGACGCGCTCAGCCGAGTCGCCACGCGCTCATCAACCTGTGTGGCCGTGGATGCGGCAACCGACGGCGAATTGGGCAAGCCCGCTGCGATGAACCCCCACATGGTGCCGAAGCTCGGGATGTAGACCCGATAGGGAGAAGTGTTGCCCAACACCGTGCCCATCGTCTTGTTGATGGCGGAGAACACCTCGGTAACGTTGGTCGGACCGCACGGCCCGGATTGCGTCACGACGATCCCGCCTGGTGCCAGCCGCGATGCTGCCAGGGCATAGAACTCCTGGGTGTAGAGCAGATAGGCAGGCCCGCCCTCAAGAGGGTCGGGCACATCGATGATTAGCACGTCGAACGGCTCGGCGTTGTCTCGCAGGTACGCGATCGCATCCGCGAACAGCACCGTTAGCCGTGGGTCGTCGAAAGCCCCTTGGTGATGGTTGGGCAGGTGCTGCTTGCACAGCTCGACGACTTCTTCGTCGAGGTCTACCATCACGCACTCGGTCACATCTGTGTGGCGCAGCACTTCCCGTGCGGTCGCACCCTCGCCACCACCAGCGATGAACACCCTCTTGGGCGCGGCGTGGGCCATCATTGCGGGTTGAACCAGCGCTTCGTGGTACACCCACTCGTCGATCTCAGAGGACTGTACTTTGCCGTCCAGCACAAGGGTGCGGCCGAAGGGCTGCGTGTCTATGATCTGTGTGGCCTGGTAGGCCGATCGGCCGTCGAAGATCACACTCGTAATCTGGGAGCCCTGGATGAGTCCGGGCTCCATGTATTCCATGTGCCAGAAGTTTTGGCCTGATGAGGAGTCGAGCGACACTTGGTCTGCCATCGCCGGCGCGTGAGCTAGCCGCCCGTTGCCGGGGCCGTCGTGGGCAGCAGACCGCGAATGACCTCGGTGATCTCCGGGTCCTTCGACTCCACAGCTGCGACGATTAGGCGGGCCGCCTCAGTCGGATCGAAAGCGGCGCCGCACGTGAAGATATCCACGGCCGCGTACCCGAACTCGGGCCAGGTGTGGATGCAAAGGTGGGATTCAGCGATGGCGACCACACCCGTGACACCTTGCGGTGCGAACTGGTGGAATATCTCGCCGATAATCGTTGCCCCGGTCTCTTCCGCTGCGTTTATCATCGTGTCACGCAGGAAGGGTAAATCGTCTAATTTGGCCGCGTTACAGTCGCGGAGTTCGAGCAGCACATGTTGACCAAGAGCTTCCAATCAAGCAGACCCCCTGTTAGGAAAGTACCCGGCCGAAAACTACCGGTCGTCGAAACAAAACGAGCACAGACGCCGAGTCTACCAGCCGCGCAAGTTGGGCGGCAAGACAATCCAGTTCCAGCTTGAGCGGTAGGCGGCGGCGTTGACCTGTTCCACGCTTGAACGTAGCATCTAACGCACGCTCTTATGGACGATTATCTAAGGCAATACGGCTTCATCTTCATCATGACGGGCATCGCCATAGCGGTACCAGTCACCGTGCTGTTAATCTCGTTCCTTGGGACAAAAATTAACGCGCGTCCGTTCCGCCCCAACCCCGTCAAGTACGACCCGTACGAATGCGGGATGGAAACCGTTGGAGGTAACTGGGAGCGATTCAACGTCCGTTACTACCGCTACGCGCTACTCTTCCTGCTCTTTGACGTTGAGGTCGTCTTCCTCTTCCCCTGGGCGACCCAGGCTGGCATCCTCGGGTGGGGAGCCTTCCTTGCCGTCCTGTTCTTCATGGTCGTTATGGTCTTCGGCTGGGCCTATGAGTGGAAGCGCGGAGGCATGGAGTGGGACGAATCCCTACCCACGCTGCAGTCTGCACCTGTCGAGGACGAAGACCCCGCGCTTCTAGCCGCGTAGAAGCGCCGCGTCGTTTGCCCCACCAAGGGGAGCGTCTGTGAGTAGGACCTACACGCTGGAGACGGGAACCGCAGTCGTCAAGGTCACGGGCGAAGAGACCGGAGGCGCCTACTCGATTGTCGAGTACACCGCGAAGCCAGGGCACGCCCGCTATCTCCACATCCACCGGAACATGGAAGAATCGTTCCTCGTCGTCTCCGGCGAAGGTACCTTGCAAGTCGACCAAGAGATTGTCACTGCGCGTGCCGGCGAGTACGTGTTGGTCAGGCGTGGAGTGCCCCACAACGTCTTCAACCGCAGCGACGCCGACGCCGTCTGGCTTGAGATCTACACTCCGTTGTGTTTTGACCTGTGTCTGGAAGACCTCGCGCAGGTCGCAGCCGCCCATGGCGGTACAATCCCGCTAGATGTCCGCGCAGGCATCATCGCGCGCCACGACATCGAGCGCGTCTAGCTAATTCGCCGCCGAGCCATAGCGATCCCTCAGCTTGCGTTTGAGCACCTTACCTAACGCATTCCGCGGCAACACGTCTACGAGGATGACCTGCTCTGGCCGCTTGAATCGAGCCAGGTGCTCCTGGCAGACTGCTTTCACTGACTCCTCCGTGACCGTGGCTCCCGGCTCTGCGACCACCACCGCGACCACCCGTTCACCCCACGTCTCGTCCGGCAGACCGATGACCGCGCACTCCGCGACGCCGTCGTAGCCGTGGATCACGTTCTCGACTTCTTCTGGCGCCACCATCTCGCCGCCACGCTTAATGAAGTCTTTGGCGCGTCCCTCCAGGTACACGTAGCCATCCTCGTCCATGTGGCCCAGGTCACCGGTGTACAGCCAACCGTCGCGAATGGTTTCGGCCGTCGCGTCCGCCTGTTCCCAGTAGCCCTTCATGAGCCGGGGCCCACGCGCCACGATCTCCCCCGTCGTTTCGAAGCCAACGTCCTCGCCGCCGTCGTCGACGACGCGCACCTCGACTCCCTCCAGCGGTTTCCCAATGCTGGCCAGATGTCTGCGGCGCCGCGCCACCAGTTCGGGATCGCCTTCGAGCACGTGGTCTTCGGGTGGCACCATCGCGATAGTGGATCCCGTTTCGGTCTGGCCGAAAGCGTTGATGAACTGCACTCCTGGCAATGCAAAGATCGCTCGCTCGATCAGCGTCGGCGGCATCGATGCGCCACCGTACGTGATGACACGTATGCTACCGAGGTCGTGGGTGCCGAACTCGGCGTGGTCCAGCACCTGCTTTAGCATCGTGGGGACTACCAATGCGCGGCTCACCGAGTGTCGAGTCACGAGATTCATCCAATCGCTCGCCTCGAACTGACGTTGCATTACGATGGACCGCCCGCCGAACACTGAGGCCAACGCCGCTTGGAGGCCCGCGATGTGGTGCATCGGTAGGCTCAAGATCGTTCGCTCCTCCGAATCCGGGTCCGGCGGCTCCACGTTGGTCAGCATGAACTCAGTGAATGACAGATGGCTCAGCATCACCGCTTTTGGCCTGCCGGTCGTGCCCGCCGTGAACAGCAGCACCGCCGTGTTCTCCGGCTCACCTTCCGGGAAGCGGAACTCATCCTCGTCGCCCGCGATCAGAACGTCGTCGTAGGTCTGCCAGCCTGGTGGCGCCGCGCCTTCTGACACCAGCAGCAGGTCAGTCGACACCGTATCGGGCCTTAGCTCTTCGATCAGCGGCACGTAGCGCGGGCCCACCATCACCACCTTGGGTGCCGTGTGCTCCAGCGGAAACCTGAGTTCCTCCGCGCGGTCCCTGAAGTTCAGCGGCATGTAGATCGCATCGAGCCGAGCCGCCGCGAAGTAGAGTTCCAGGTGCCGCGGCGTATTGACGTCGATTACCGCGACTCGGTCGCCCGCCTCCACGCCTCGTTCCGCGAGTGCGTTCGCCAGTCGATTGGCGCGCGCTGCCAACTCACCGAACGTCGTGATGTGGTCGTCGAACGTGATAGCGGCACGCTCGGGCACGATGGCCGAAGCGATGCTCAGGATGTCATGCGTGTGCAAGTCGTGGGTCCTCCGGGTCGCCAGTCGGCGTTATCGGGGCAATCAGGGAGCTAGGTGAGCGTTCTTCCGATCCTGCGTTCCAGTGCCAGCGCTTCTGCAAGTGGCAGGTCGAGTCCCTCTGACACGACCCACTTGGCGGCAGCAAGTGTGCCGCACGGCGCCTGGAGCATAGTGTCCAGGGTATCCAATGCGCGCGCTTCAAGCATACCGCGACTTGTCACCTCCGACACCAGTCCGTATCGCAAAGCGTCGGTCGCCGTGAACCGGTGCCCGGTCAACAGCAGGTCGAGCGCGCGTCCCTGGCCGAGCAATCGCGGTAGCAGTTGCGTACCCCCTGCCGCAGGGATCAGCCCCAGGCTAACCTCCGGCATCCCGAATCGAGCATCGTCAGCAGCGATCCTTACGTCGCAGACCGACGCGATTTCGACGCCTGAGCCCAGGCAGAAACCGTGGATCGCTGCAACCATTGGCTTGGTTATCGATAGCCAAAGGCCCCACACGTCGCGCTCCCATCGGACCGACCTTGCAATGGCTTGCGACGGAGCGCTACCGAATTCGGCCAAGTCCGCGCCCGCGCAGAAGGCACGTTCTCCCGCGCCGCGCACTAGCAGTCCGCGAACATCGTCGTCGTCGCGCACCGCTGTGAGCGCCTCGTAGACATGGTCGCGCATCTGTACGTTGAAAGCGTTTAGTGCTTCGGGACGGTTCAGCGTCAGCACGGCGATACCGTTGCCTTGCTTCACATAATCGATCGTTTCGAACGCGCTCATCGGCCGTCAAACCTTGATTTCCGCTTGCTAGCGAACGAGTCGAGGCCCTCCGCACGGTCGGCTGTCGATTGCAATAGCACGCTCAGGTCTGCCTCCAGGCGTAACCCCTGCCCCAGCGTCAGGTCGTGCGCGCTGGCAGTCGCTTCCTTGGTGTACGCCGCCGCGATGGGCGCGCCAGCCGCAGCGCGCTCCGCCCAGTCCGCGACAGCCTGCGCATCGCCGATACCCTCGACGAGCTCGATTCGCAGCGCCTCCTCCGCGCCAACGACCGCGCCTGTCAGCAGCAGGCGCAGCGCATGGCCCCGTCCAACGGCGCGCGAGAGACGTTGCGTGCCGCCGTCCCACGGCAGTTGCCCGTGCTGCACTCCGCGTAGCCCGAACGTGGACGTCGCGCTGGCGATGCGAACGTCGCACGCCAGCGCCAACTCAAGGCCCATGTCCACGCACGCGCCATCAATCCAGGCGATTGTGGGCTTGCGGAGCGAAGCGACCGCGCTCCCCGCGCCGCGAGCTGCGGGCCCTTCAGGCAGTGGATAGAGGCCGCTGGCGAATACACCGTTGGCACCCGCCACGATCACCACGCGCACGTCGTCATCGTCGTTTAGGCTCTCGATGGCCGTCGCGAATTCGGCGCGCAGGGCCTCGTCAAGCGCATTGCGCGTCGAGGGACTGCCGAGCGTGAGGGTCGCGATATGGCCTCGCTGGGCCAGCTTCACCGAAGTCATCGCCTTCTCCGTGCCGGTGAGTTGCCGGTTAACGGCATTTGACAGTGGGCCAAATAGAGTGTCAAGCCATAACCTTCCAGCTTCTCGGCGGGGTTCAAACGAGCCTTGACAGCCTCTCAGCAGCGCCCATAAGATGCATCGTGTTAGCACTCGACCATTGAGACTGCTAGCAATGAAGGCGCGCAATTGCCAGTGGTGCTTCCGGCCTTGGGTCGGCAAGCAATGCAGGCAACAGTAGAACGGAAAGTAAAAGGAGGAGAGAACGTGGCACGAACGCTTCAACCATTGGGCGACCGGGTCGTCGTAAAGGCGGTCGAACAGGAATCCCAGACGAAGAGTGGATTGTATGTCCCTGACACCGCGAAGGAACGCCCCCAAGAGGGCACCGTCGTCGCGGTAGGCCCCGGTCGCACGACCGACGAGGGCAAGCGCATTGAGATGGACCTTAAGGTGGGCGATGTGGTCGTTTACTCCAAGTTCGCCGGTACCGAGTTCACCGAAGACGATGAGGAGCTTCTGGTTCTCACTGAGCGCGACATCCTGGCGAAGGTCAGCTAAGTACCAACATTCCCTGTGCCGGATGCGAAGCCTCTTCGCGCCTGCACATTAGCTTCAAGGAGGAAGCAGTCAATGGCAAAGCAAATCATTTATAGCGACGAGGCCCGACAGTCGCTGAAGATCGGTATGGACAAGCTGGCCAACACCGTCAAGGTGACCCTTGGCCCCCGTGGCCGGAACGTCATCCTCGACAAGAAGTTCGGCCCCCCGAACGTCTGCTCCGACGGCGTGACCATCGCCAAGGAGATTGAGCTTGCCGACCACTACGAGAACATGGGTGCGCAGCTCCTCAAGGAAGCCGCCACCAAGACCAACGACGTCGCTGGTGATGGCACGACCACCGCAACGGTTCTGGCCCAGGCTATGATCAGCGAGGGCTTCCGCAACATCACCGCTGGCGCCGACCCCATGGCCATCAAGCGTGGTATTGAGGCCGCTGTTGTTGCCGTTCGCCAGAGCATCAAGGAGCAGTCCACGGAGGTCGAGGGCAAAGAGCAGATTGCGCAGGTTGCGTCCCTCTCAGCCCACGACTCCGAGATGGGCGATCTGATTGCCGATGTCATGGAAAAGGTTGGTAAGGACGGAGTCATTACGGTCGAGGAAGGCAAGGGCCTGGACTACGAGACCGAGTACGTCGAGGGGATGCAGATCGACCGTGGCTACATCTCCCCCTACTTCCTGACCGACTCCCAGACCATGGAGAGCGTCATCGAAGACCCGTACGTCCTGATTACCGACAAGAAGCTCTCCGCTGTGAACGATTTGCTTCCTGCCCTCGAGAAGGTTCTCCAGGTCACCAAGAGCGTCGTCATTATCGCTGAGGATATCGATGGTGAGGCCCTGGCCACTCTCGTGGTCAACAAGCTTCGTGGCACGCTGAGCGTTCTGGCCATCAAGGCCCCTGGCTTCGGCGACCGCCGCAAGGAGATGCTTCAGGACATCGCGATCCTGACAGGAGGTACGGTGATCTCTGAGGAGATCGGCCGCAAGCTCGACACCGTTACCCCTGAGGACTTCGGTCGCGCACGTCGCATCGTTGCGACCAAGGACGACTCGACGTTCGTTGAGGGTCACGGCACGGAGGAAGAGATTCAGGGACGCATTTCCCAGATCAAGGCTCGGATTGAAGAGACCACCTCCGACTTCGACCGTGAGAAGCTCCAGGAGCGCCTCGCCAAGTTGTCCGGTGGTGTTGCGATCATCAAGGTCGGTGCAGCCACCGAGATTGAGCTCAAAGAGAAGAAGGCCCGCGTCGAGGACGCTCTCTCCGCTACCCGTGCAGCGGTTGAAGAGGGCATCGTCCCCGGGGGCGGATCGGTCCTGGTTCGCGCAACCGCAGCCATCGACAATCTGACACTCGCAGGTGATATGGCAACCGGCGCAGCCATCGTGCGCCGTGCGCTTGAAGAGCCCGTGCGGGCCATCGCAGTCAACTCTGGCCAACCTGGTGACGTCATCGTCGCCGGTGCCCGTGAGGCAGAGAAGGACTGGGGATTCGACGCCGAGGCTGGCGTCTGGGGCCACATGCTCGAGCGTGGCATCGTCGACCCGGCGAAGGTCACGCGTGCAGCGGTCGAGAACGCCGCTTCCGTCGCAGCCATGGTCCTCACAACCGAGGCCCTGGTGACCGACATCCCGGAGGCCGCACCTGCGGCTCCCATGCCGGACATGCACGACTTCTAGGCCACGGCCTAGGTTTCGCGAAACCCGACAGTTAGAGCTCGACGGTTAGATAAAGAAAGGGCCCCCGCCATCCGGCAGGGGCCCTTTCTTTCGCCCCCTGACGTCACTTTTGTCCGCTCATCGGCACGCCTACAATGCGTTGTGATTCCCCTGTACGGGAGGCGCCGTGAAGACCAGCACCGACCGCATCCTTACCACTCACGTGGGCAGCCTCGTGCGCCCACCAGCGATTGTCGCTGCCATGCGCGCCAAGGCCAGCGGCCAGCCGCTGCCAGATGACGACTTTGCGCCCGCGCTGAAGAACGCTGTCGCCGCCATCGTCAAGCGCCAAGCGGACATCGGCATCGACGTCCCCAGCGACGGCGAATGTTCCAAGATCAACTTCGCAGGCTACGTGAGTGACCGCCTCACCGGTTTCGAGCAACGTGAGACGCCGCTAGGTGGGAGCCCGATCAACAACTTCGGGCGTGACCATGACGCTTTTCCAGAGTTCTACGCCGAGTACGACGCTGCCCCAGCTTCCGGCGGCAGGATGCGGGTCGTCTGTGCGTCACCCATCGAGCAGGCGGGGCAAGCGCTGATTCAGCGCGACATCGACAATCTGCGGGCGGCTACCGCCAACGCGGGAGTCCAGGAGGCATTCGTCCCTTCCGTCGCTCCCGCCACCATCGAGGGTCAACGCACCAACGAGTTCTACGCTACTCAGGAGGAGTACCTCTTCGCCATCGCCGCCGCCATGCGAGTCGAGTACAAAGCCATCGTGGACGCAGGGTTCCTGTTGCAGATCGACGATCCCCGCATCGTCGCGACCTACGACCTCATGAACCCGGCGCCAAGCATCGCGGACTATCGCAAGTTCGCCGAGATGCGTGTCGAGGCCATCAATTATGCCATCGGCGACATCCCGGCGGACCGCATCCGGTACCATCTGTGTTGGGGAAGCTGGCATGGTCCGCACTCCACGGACCTGCCCCTCAAGGACATCGTAGATATCATTCTCAAGATTGAAGCTGGCGCCCTCTCGATGGAGGCCGCCAATGCACGGCACGAGCACGAATGGATGGTCTGGGAGGACGTCAAACTACCCGACGGGATGATCCTCATCCCGGGCGTTGTCGGGCACGCCGCGAATACCGTGGAGCACCCGGAGCTCGTCGCGTGGCGGCTGGGCAACTTTGCCCGCCTCGTGGGACGTGAGAACGTCATCGCCGGGACCGACTGCGGCTTCTTCCAGGGCTCACTCAACCCACGTGTCCACGTCAGCATCATGTGGGCCAAGCTCGCCGCGCTCGTGGAGGGAGCGCAGATCGCCAGCAAGCAACTCTGGGGCTAGCTGAGCTCTGAGCGATCTACCCCAGCAGCTTCTGGAAGGCCGCGTCAGACTTGTAGGGGCCGACCACCGCCAATCGGTAGCTGGGGTCCTTCAGGTAGGTTCGGGCCGCTTCGAGGACCTGATTGGTGGTCACCTTGCGCAGTTCCGCAACGATGTCGTCGGGCTCTATCACCTCGTCGCGCAGCAACTCCTGGCCGCCCAGCCAGCTCATCACCGCTCGCGTGTCCTCCAGTCGTAAATCGAGTCTCCCGCACGCGTATTCCACTGACCGCGCGAGTTCCTCCTGCGTTACTCCCTCGGACATCTTCGACATCTCATCCAGCACCGCCTGGATCGTTTCCTCCGCCTTGGCGGTATCCACTCCGCAGTACACCATCAGCGCACCGCAGTCCCGGTAGTGCATGGAACTCGAGTGCACTTCGTAGGCGAGGCCGCGACGCTCGCGGATCTCCATGAACAGTCGGCTCGTCATGCCGTCGCCCATCACGGCGTTCATCATGTCGAACGAGTACCGGTCGGGTGCCATCGCTGAGATTCCATCGACAGCCAGGCAGATGTGCGCCTGATCGGTCTTGCGATTGCCGATGCTGATCCTCACATCCTGGGCCGTCGCCTGCACGGGCTCCCAGCCCAACGGTGATCCGCCCTTCCAGGCTCCCATCTGTTCGTTCACCAGCGCTAGCACCTCTTCGTGCGAGTAGTTGCCAGCTACGGCGACCACGGTGTTGTTGGGCACGTACTGTTGCGCGTGGTAGTCAATCAACGCCTGCCGACTGATAGCCCCCACCGACTCGCGGCTCCCGCCGATGTCGCGGCCCAACGCCTGGCCTGGCCACAGCGTCGCGTCGATCAGCAGGTCGGCGTAGGCGTCGGGCTGGTCATAGGTCATCGCCAGCTCCTCGATGATCACCCCGCGCTCTCGTTCCACCTCGTGGTCGGTGAACAGCGGGTGCAGGATCATGTCAGCCAACACGTCCAAAGCCAACGCGAAGTGTGCGCGCCCCACCTTCGCGTAGTAGATCGTCGCCTCGCGGTCGGTGGACGCGTTCATCATGCCGCCGACCGATTCGATAGCTCCCGCGATCAACTGCGGCTCAGGTCGCTTCTCCGTCCCCTTGAACAGTACGTGCTCCAAGTAATGGGAAGCGCCCGCCAGCGCGTCGTCCTCGTACCGCGACCCCGCGCCCACGAAGATGCCTACGGAAACCGATCGGGTGTGGGACATCGTGCTTGAAAGCACGCGAAGCCCATTGGGCAGAACAGTACGGTCGTACAACAGAGTCTCCTCTGACGAGATGAGTCGCCTCCGGGAAGCGGTTGCCGCCATTCTAGGGCAACCTTGTGGGAGGTGCTTTGTAGCTCCTAGGAGCGGCGGCGCCCCTGTCGGATGCCGTTTAAGATGAAGAACAGACCCGGTCCCGCAAACACAACCGCCGACACCACCGCTGTCCCGATCTGGAGTCCATTGGGGTCGGCTGCAAGATCCGCCGAGACCGCGTTCGTGGCCGCGTCCAGGCTCATCACCAGTGTCACGGTCACGGTCGCGACCCACGCCATCCCTAGCAGAATGTAGCCCCACCACGTCATCGACTCGCCTCCGTGTGCCGCACAATCGGGTCGATTGGCACCCCTGAGTTCAGGTCGATCGCCTGTTCGAACAACGCCGCCGCCGACAGCAGTGTTGCCTCGTTGGCTCGCGGCGCCGTGATCTGCAAACCCACAGGCAGGCCACTTGCCGTGAAACCGCACGGCACCGAGATCGATGGACACGCCGTCAACGTCAGCGCGAACGACATCACCAGCCAGCTCACGTAATTGTCGAACTTCACCCCTCCGGCCTCGGTGACGTACGCCTGGTCGATGTCGTACGCCGGCAGGAGCACGGCAGGAGAGACCAGCAAGTCGTAGTCGTTGAAGAACGCCTCTGTGCGGTTGTACAGCGCGCCGCGGGCCAGCTCTGCCCGGTTCACGTCTTCGGCCGACAGCGCCTGGCCCTTCTCGATGTTCCAGATGACGTCCGCCTTCAGCAGTTCCCGATGAGGCTCCAGCAGGTTGCCGAACTGCGCCGCGAACTGAGCTGCCCGTAACGTTTGAAAGATCTCCTCTGCGTCGCGCAGATCGATTGTTGCACCCTCAACCGCCGCACCGAAGTCCTTGAATCGCTTGACTGCTTCCTCGCAGATCGCCCGCACCTCCGGATCCACCGGTGCGATGCCCAGATCGCTCGTGTACGCGACCCGTTTGGGCGCGACCGGCGAGTCCACCGCGTCGACGAACGCTTTCGATGGCGCAGGAATGCTGATGGGGTCCAACGCCGCTTGTCCAGCCTGCGTGTCCAGGAACAGTGCTAGGTCGCCCACGGTGCGCGCCATCGGTCCCTCGACCGACAGACTTGCGAACGGCAGGTCCTTCGGGCCGTACGGTACGCGGCCGGGCGATGGGCGCATGCCCACCACCGAGCAGAAGCTGGCCGGGATCCGCAGCGACCCTCCCAGATCGGAGCCCGTCGCCAGCCAGACCTCGCCCGTCGCCAGTGCCACCGCCGACCCGCCTGACGATCCGCCGCAAGTCTTGGACGTGTTCCAAGGATTGCGGGTCTTGCCGAAAACCTGGTTGAACGTGTTCGCGCCCGCGCCGAACTCGGGGGTGTTTGACTTCGCGATCACCATCCCGCCTTTGGCCTCGATGTTCTCCACCAGGTAGTCCGAGCGTTCCGGGATGTGGTTCGCGTAGATTGGTGAGCCCTTCGTCGACCTCACTCCCGCCACATCCTTCAGATCCTTGATCGCCACGGGCAATCCGTAGAGGTAGCCACGTGGCGGATTGGACGGCGCTGCGTCCTTCATCAGTCGCTGTGCGTGCTCCCGTGCTCGCTCCACCGCCAGCGTAGGCAGCGCATTCACCGCTGGCTCCACCCCGGCGATCCGCTCCGCAGCTGCATCCACCAGCTCGACAGGCGTCACCTCGCGCTTGCGTAACAGATCCACCGCGTTCCGTGCGGTGAGCCTTACCAGTTCGTTCATCATTCCCTGACTTCGACGCCTGCCCGCTCTTCGGCCAGCAGGAACGTCACCAGATTGTCTCGGTCGGCCCAGCCACGATCAATGCCGCGTTGGATCTCCTCATCTGCCTTCTCGGCCATGCCCATGGGTGCTTCCATCTCTCTCGCCAGTTCCAACGCTAGGCTCACGTCTTTGTGGGATAGGCCTAGGCTGAACCGGGGGTGATCGAAGTCGCCCTTTAGCACCAGGTCGGGGATGTGGTCGGTCAGCACCAACTGCTTGCCGAACGACGCCTCACGTAGCACGTTCAGCATCACGTTCGGATCGACACCCGCCTTCACGGCCAGTGTCATCCCCTCTTGGATAACGATTCGCGTGGTCATCGAGATCGCGTTGTGCACCAGCTTGGCCACCGTGCCCGAGCCCACGCCGCCCACATACACGACGCTTGCGCCAATCACTTCGAGCAACGGCCGCACGCGCTCAACAATCTGCGGATTGCCGCCAACCATTACCGCCAACGTTCCCTTGTCCGCGCCCTGTACTCCGCCGCTCACCGGCGCGTCGATGACGTGGGCGCCTGCCGCCTCGATGCGTTCCGCAACCCGCCGGATCGCCGTCGGTGACCCCGTCGACAGGTCCACGTAGATCGTGCCAGGAATGAAGCCCTCGATAAGCCCGTCGCGGCCGAGCACCACCGCGTCGACCTCTGCCGGGCCTGGCAATGACGTGAAGACCACCTCGCTACTGCTCGCGACTTCACGCGGCGTCGCCGCCCACGTAGCGCCGAGCTCACGGTGCTGCGCCGTCGCAGCTTCGTTCACGTCGCTCACCACGAGAGTATGGCCCGCATTGATCAGGTTCCGGGCCATAGGCCCGCCCATCTTCCCGAGTCCAATGAATCCTACGTTCATGTGTTTCTACCTTTATTTCAGGCAATCTGGCAAACCAGCGGCCTGACTGTCAACCTGCGTGGTCACCAGCCGGTTTGGCCAGGCCCCATTTACGTCATTCTGATCGTGCCGTAGGCCGAGAAGAATCTCTCTCGCGTCCTCAAGCCCCCCCAACGGGAACTCCGCTCCGCGCCCCCCCCCTCGCTCTGCCTACGACTTCGGGTTCAGCAGCCACTCCTGGTCGCGAGCGGGTCCCTGAATCCATTCCTCGACCCACTCCTGGCGACCCTCGGCAGGCTCTCCACGCCCAGCCCCGTCCGCCAAGCTCGTCATGAACGCGAACGTGCACGTGAGGAGCACGTTTGACAGTATCTCGTCCTCGGTGAGCCCCTGTTCCTTCAGGCCGTCGAAGTCCGCCTTTGTGACACTCTGCGGCTGACACGTTAGCTTTGACGCGTAATCCAGCATCGCTCGGGTCTTCGGGGCCCAGTTCCCGTTGCGGTAGTCATGGATCACATGGCTAGCGAGCTCCGGGTCCTCGGAGTGCTGACGGAGAAACTCTCCGTCAGCCATCGTTCAGTAACGGCAGTGATTCGCCTGTGCCACTGTGGTCGCGATCGCCTCTTCCTGCACCCGGCTCAGCGCCGAGGTCCCGAAGGTGATCGCGGAATTCATGTCCCGCACGCCCTTCAGCGCCCGCGGGTTCAGCGACATCACACTCATGATCGGCGACATGCGGCCCCCGCCGGAGCGCGCTCTACCAGGCTTCTGGTCAGCCATCCGTCGCGCTTCTTCCTCGACGGCCTCAGAATCGACACCTGTTTCAGTAATCCAGGACATCCCCTCACCCCCTCTACTCACGAGTCGTTGCGAGCCGATAGCAACCCGCCGAAAGTCTATGGTGCGCCCAAACATGGGTCAACGAGCGTCCGTGCTCATGGTCGGGACGTAGCGTCCCTCGCTGGATTGGGGTAACGTTGCGCCTGAAACCTAGGCGTGTAAGGAGAGTGCAATGGCGGACAACGTGCGTATCGGAATCATTGGGGCTAACCCAACCAAGGGCTGGGCAGGCCGCGCCCACATGCCAGGTATCAAAGCCGGCGTCCCCGGTGTCCACCTCCTCGGCGTCAGTACCACCCGCCAGGAGAGCGCCGATGAGGCCGCCGCCACGTTCGGTGCCGAGCACGCCTTCGACGATCACCGCAAGATGCTTGAGCGGGATGACATTGACGTCGCCGCAGTCGTCGTCAAGCTTCCGCTTCACTACGAGCTGGCCAAGGACATCATCGAGTCCGGTAAGAACATCTATGTTGAGTGGCCGCTGGGCACCACCACCGCCCAGGCGGAAGAGCTTGCCGCCCTCGCCAAGGAGAAAGGCGTCCGCACCGCCGTCGGCCTTCAGTCCCGCCGCTCTGCCGAGGCCCTGCACATCCACAGGCTCATCGATGACGGTTACGTGGGAGACGTCCTGTCCGTGGATATGACGCAGTTCAGCACCGGCGCCCTCGCTCGGCCCTCTGGTCGCATCTGGATGCGCGACAAGGCTGCTGGGGCCAACGTGCTCACCATCACCTTCGGTCATGCCGTCGACCTGCTCATGACAGCCGTTGGCCGCTTCGAGTCGCTGTCCGCCCAGGTGACCAATCACGTCGCCGAGTGGACCGCTTCCGACACCGGCGAGACCTTCTCGGTTGACGCACCAGACGACATTCGCGTCATCGGCACGCTCAAGAGCGGCGCCGCCGTCTCCATCCACGTCGGCCAGGTCGTCACAGGCTCAACGGGCCACCGTACCGTCGTCCACGGCACTAGGGGCTCGCTCGTGCTCGAAGCGCCAGGCTCGCCCCACGCTGGTGGCGGCGCCACGCTTCGTGGCGCCCAGGGCGACGAAACCCTCGTCGTCATCGACGTACCCCAAGCACGCTGGGTCACCGCCAACGGCCTCACAGACCAATCGGTCAACATCGGCAAACTCTGGGCCGCCTATGCCGAATCTCTCCAAAACGGCAGCACCGACTTCAACCCCGACTTCGATGCCGCAGTCGAGCACCACAAATTCGTCGACACCGTCCAACGCGCCTCAGACACCGGGGAACTCCAAGTGCTTTAGGCCCGCCCGTGGCGGGAGCCCGAATCTATAGCGCTTTCTCGACCGACCTGTTGCAGTGGGATCAGGATCTAGGCCATCGACTAGGTACTGAGGATCGCAGCGATACCGCCGATACTGCCCGCCATCCACACGCGATGGTCGAGCCCGACGGAAGCGACCTGATGCTCTTCTGGCGTCACGTAGAGGTTTGGTCGGCGCGATCGGAAGAGGGCCTTCAGTGGGATTGGATCACTAGCACGGGCGTTGCGGGAGCCGACCCGCATTTCGTGAAATTGCCCGTCGACACACAGCGGATGTACGCCGGCGGCTGCGGCAAGGACGACCAGCAGAAGATCATCAGCGCTCAGCTTGTCCGCACAACGTGGGGATGTCGAAGTCGCGTCGGTAAGGACCGGGCCTGGCATCGACTACCGCGAGCTCCGTGTGGAGATTTCGGGCGTATCCAACAACCCCGTTTCACTGGAGATCCCCATTTCATTGCGGTGACCGATCCCGGACGTGAACATCCTCACATCTCGCATGGTTCCCCGTTCAAAACCGTCTTCCGAGTGCCCAACGAAAAATTGCAGGGGCAGATCCTCCTCCTGGTGGCAAGCGACGGCGCGGTAACGCGCGAGATCAAGTTGTCCTTGTAGAGCCGAACGACAATCGGCCGCAGGCCCTGCTGACAAACGCCACTCGTCCCATCGCCCCCTTTCCCGCTACGCTCTACTACCGGACGATACACGTCACTGATGAGCCCCGACCCGCGACATCACGTGTCTCCCAACGGGTCCGGGGTCAGGGTGTGCAGAGGCACTCCTCTGGCGGGGGTGCGGGTGACACCCCCCGCGCATAGCCCAATTCAACGTGTTCGCGCGCTGCTCCCGGAGCACCTTTAAACCACCCGCACTCCTGCTACGCTAACCGTCGTGAACAATCGTCCTGACCCCGCAAACCAACTCGACGCCCTCCGCAAGATTATCGCGGCTGAGGCCGTCGATGGATTCCGTGACAAAATGGTGACGGGCGGCCTCGACGGTTTCCTCCGCAACCTGCACGCCAATGCCAGGCACCACTCCCTCCTCACGACGCTCGATGAGCTAGGCCTTTTGTCCGTCGGCTATCGTGAGTTGGACGGCGCGCAACGGCAGCGCTGGTTCCGCGAGGTTGAGCGGTTCATCGGCGAAACGCCACCGCCGCCCAAGCAGCGCGAGCGGCCCGTGCCGCTTCCTCCCGCACCTAAAGCACCTGGCGGCCCCGCTATCGCCCTCGATGACCCCACCACCGCGCTCAAGAGCGTCACTCGCCCGACCGGCGAGAAGCTCGCGACGCTCGGCGTGGAGACCGTCCGTGACCTGCTATGGCTCTTCCCCAACCGTCATCAGGACTACAGCGCCCTCCGCCCTATCGCCCAGGCCGTCGTCGGCGAAGAGCAGACCATAGTCGGTATGCTGTGGGAGGCCAACGAGAAACGCCTGGGTCGTGGCGGGCGTATGCGGGCCACCGAAGCCGTCGTCGGCGACGCCACGGGCAACATGCGCATCATGTGGTTTAACCAGCCATGGGTCGCCCAGAACCTCAAGCGCACCATCGCCATCCTGGCCGGTGCGGGTGGCCAGAAGCCCCAGATCTCCCTCTCCGGCAAGGTCTCCGCCTACAACGGCCGCAAGCAGATGGACTCCCCGGAGTGGGAAATGGTTGACGACCCGGATACCTACGAGCTGGTGAACACGGGCCGCCTCGTACCGGTCTACCCGGGGACCGAAGGCCTTTATCAGAAGACCGTGCGCCGGATCATCCGCGAGGCGTTGCTCTCCCAGACCAGGGACGGCGTGCTCGAGATAGAAGACCCCTTGCCCCAGGACGTGATTGCCCGCAACGGCCTATGGCCGCTGGGCAAAGCGATCAGCCAGGCGCACTACCCCGATTCCAACGAAGCCTTCGAGCTCGCGCGCCGTCGCCTTGCGTTCGATGAACTCCTCGTGCTCCAGCTTGCCGTCGCGGCCAAACGCTCACGCCCCGTTGGTGAAGACCCTGGAATCCCGCTCAACCCCATGCCGGACGCCGTTAAAACTTTCATCGCGTCGCTGCCGTTCGATCTGACCGACGGTCAGATCACCTCGATTGCCGAGGCGACGCGGGATGTTGAGTACGCCAAGCACCCCATGAGCCGCCTGCTGCAGGGCGACGTGGGTAGCGGCAAAACGGTCGTGGCGCTCGCGATGCTCCTCACCGCTGTTGCCGATGGCTACCAGGGTGCGCTCATGGCACCCACCGAAGTGCTGGCGGAACAACACTTCCTGGGCGTCCGCCGCCTGCTAGAAGCGCTGCTCCAGCCCAGCCTTGAGCAGGACTGGTTCACCGCGTATCTCGAGCCGCACCCGGTCCCGATCACCATTGGCTTGCTCACCGGCAGCACCAAAGCCGCCGCCCGTCGCGAGCTGCTCCGCCGCGCCGGCGAGGGGACGATGGACATCCTCGTTGGCACCCACGCGCTGATTCAGAAGGACGTCAAGCTGGCCAACCTGGCCCTCGCCGTCGTTGATGAGCAGCACCGCTTCGGTGTTCTCCAGCGGGCTGCGCTTCGGGACAACGCGTCGCGGATGCCCCACTTGCTGCTCATGTCCGCCACTCCGATCCCGCGAACCCTCGCGCTCACCGTCTACGGCGATCTTGATGCCTCCACCATCCCCGAACTGCCTTCGGGCCGCCTGGCGATCAAGACGCGCCAGGTGCCGGTGAGCCGGGCGGCCGACGCTGAAGCCTTCATCGTCAACGAGGTGGCCGCCGGTCGTCAGGCGTTCGTGGTGTGCCCGCTGATCGACGAGTCGGAGTCCGTGCTCGCTCGGGCTGCGACCGTCGAGTTTGACCGCCTTCGTGAGACCACGCTGTCCCAGCTGCGCCTGGGTCTGCTGCACGGCAGGATGCCCCTTAACGAGAAGCAGTCGGTGATGGACCTGTTCCGCTCCGGTGGGCTCGACGTCCTAGTCACCACGCCCGTCATCGAGGTGGGCATCGACGTGCCCAACGCAACGGTCATGATGATCCAGGGCGCCGACCGCTTCGGCCTGGCCCAGTTGCATCAGTTACGAGGGCGTGTCGGGCGCGGAGAGTTCCAGAGTTACTGCCTGCTGCTCTCGGACTCGATATCGGAGGACGCTAAAGCGCGATTCCAAGTGTTGCTGAAGACCAACGACGGCTTCGAGATTGCGGAGGCCGACCTCAAGTTGCGCGGGCCTGGCGATTACTTCGGCACGCGTCAGTCCGGCTTGCCAACGCTCAAGATGGCCCGCCTCGACGATCGCGACCTGCTGACGTCGGCCCGCACCGAAGCGCAGGCGCTCATCGAACAGGACCCCACGCTAGGGCGCAACGCCACCCTCGCTGCGACCGTCGCACGCTATGCCACTGCTGTCTCGGACGAGATGGCCTAGCTAGATTCTGTGGCGCCTCCTCTGGCTCAGCTGTACCCCACACCGCATAATGGCCCGCATGGAAATCGTGAAGGTCGAATGGCGAGGGGTGAAAGTCCCGTATGGCCATCCAGAGGACACCGGCGGTAAGCAGCTCGTGCGCTACGCCCTGTTGCTCTGGATGCAGACCGACGACGGTTTCATGGGCGTCGGCGAGGCCTCACCCCCAGGTTCGGCCAGCGAGGATCGTATCGCCGACATTGGCGCCATGCTCCACGATCTCGCGCCTACGACCATCGGACTCACGCCGAGCATGGCGTTCGATGTCGTTTCCGCGCTTACGCCGCACACCGCCGAGGGCGATGTCTTGCGTTTCGGCCTAGAGACCGCAACGCTGGATCTCATCGGCCAGCAACGCCTCCGTCCCATCGAGGACTTGCTCAACGGCGTAATCGACTGGGTGCCCATCTGCGCCGACATCAGCTTCGTCGAGCCCGATGAGGCTGCACGCCAAGCGAAGCAGGCGGTCGACGACGGCTTCATTTGCGTGAAGCTGTCCATCGGCTCGCGCTTCCCGGACCACGATATCGCTGTCGTCCGGGAGGTGCGCGATGCCATCGGCTACGACGTAGCCCTTCGAGCAGACGCCGACGAGGCTTGGAGCCCGGACCGCGCCATCACCACCCTCAAGATGCTCGAACCGTTCAACCTAGAGTTCGTCGAGCAGCCGGTCATGAACCTGGACCTTAAGGGCATGGCCGAGGTGCGCAACTCCGTGCCGATGCCCATCGCCGCCGACGAGTCTCTCAAGACGTTGGACGACGCCGAGAAGATCATCCAAGCAGGCGCCGCCGCCGTCCTCGTCGTCAAGCCCACCCTTGCCGGTGGGATCCGCGCAACCCAGGCCATTATGGCCCTCGCCGCTGAGCACGGCCTGCGCTCGGTGGTCGCGTCGTCCATGGAAACAGGCGTCGGCACTGCCGCCGCGCTTCACCTCGCATCATGCCTGGGTGAAGCGGAAGCCAGCGCGCTCACCTCTGGTCGCTGGCTTGAGAGCGACCTCCTCGTGCACCCCCTGGTACCCGTACGAGGCCACATCACCGTGCCCCAGACCCCCGGGCTCGGCATCGAAGTCGACCGCGACGCAGTGGACCGCTACACCACCGGCGTCATGGGCGTCGTTAGGTGATAAGTCCCTAGCTGATCGAATGCTTCCGCCAAGCCGGTATCGCTTAAAAATCGATTACGCCCATGCGGCCAGCGTGGTAGTCCTCAATGGCCGCATGTATTTCCTCTTCCGTGTTCATCACAAAGGGGCCGTAGCGAGCCAATTGCTCGTTGATTGGCAAGCCGCCTAAGAGCAGGAAACTGAGGGGCTTATCGCCTGTGTTCGTCACGCGGATCTGTCCACCGTCTTGGTCGAACGCCACGAGATTCCCCTCGACCGCGTCCTCCGGCTCGTCGATTCCGAAACGCCCCTGGCCTTCCACGATGTAGGCGAACGCGTTGTACTCGGACGGCACACGTTGCACGTGCGTCGCGCCGGGCTGGAGGATGAAGTGGAGGTACATGATCGGCGTGTGCGTGTCGATTACCGCGTCCACGCCCAGGGCCTCGCCCGCGATCACGCGGACCCAGACTCCTGCCTCATTGCTTGCGATTGGCACGCCCTCTGCAGGGAACTCTTGGTAGCGAGGCGACACCATCTTCTCGGCTGCGGGCAGGTTCACCCACAGTTGGAAGCCATGCAGGCGGCCACCGTTTTGCATCACCTCCTCGGATGGCATCTCCGAGTGGACCACACCTGCGCCCGCAGTCATCCACTGAACAGCGCCAGGCTTGAGTATGCCCGAGTTCCCAGAAGAATCCTTGTGCTGGAACGATCCGTCCAACATGTACGTCACCGTCTCGAACCCCCGGTGTGGGTGGTCAGGCGCGCCGACGGCTTCGCCTGGGGCGTAGTCGGCGGGCCCCATCTCGTCCAGCAGCAGGAATGGGTCGTACATCGCAAGGTGCTCCGTCGGGAACGGCCTGCGCACCGCGAACCCGCCGCCCTCCACGGTCCGCACGCTGTCCACCGTGCCCATTACGGAACGGATATCGGCCTCATTTACGGAAGTCATCGTTCTATAAAGCATGTCGTTCCTCCTTGCTTCGCTAAACTTCGGATCATATGCGCTTTAAGAAGTATAGGAAGGTATTTAGAGAATATCAAGTAAGTTGATACGAATAATATCAAGTAACTCTGAACCGGCCCTGTTAGAATCCCGTTAATCATGCCTCTGCCAAAGTTGCTCATCGCTAGCCACAATAGTCAAAACTCCGTCGCCTCAGGGGCGTCAAAACAATCTTAACGAACGGGCGATGCCCGCGCCAGGTCAGGTGTCGCGTGTGTACTATCGGTGTCGACAGGGCTACTGGCGCGACTGGCACTTAGGTACAGCATCTCGCATTTGGCGGTGCGAGCACCTCGCTCGTAGAATTGACCCCATGACCATTCTTACTGAGATCACCCAGCGCTTCGCAGCAGCGGTCGCCGAAGCGCAGAAGCAGGGCGTCCTGCCCGAGGGCGAGCTTCCCGAAGCCCCCATAGATCGTCCCCAGAACCCCGAACATGGCGACTTCGCTTCCAGCCTGCCCCTCCGGCTGGCCAAGCTGGCACGTAAGGCCCCGATCCAGATCGCTGAGAGCCTTATGCCGTTCGTGTTGCGCGACGGGAAGCCTGACGATGTCATCGATTCCGTGTGGGTCGCGCCCCCCGGTTTCCTCAACGTCAAGCTCAGCGACGCGTGGCTCCAAGCGCAGGTCGAAGCGATCCGAGAGGCTGGTGCGACGTACGGGAACACCGAGGCCGGTGTCGGCAAGAGCGTGCAGATCGAGTTCGTCAGCGTGAACCCCACGGGTCCGGTGCACGTCGGTCACGCCCGTGGCGCCGTCCTTGGCAGTGCGCTGGCCAACGCCCTTGCCGCCGCAGGCTATGACGTCGCTCGCGAGTACTACGTCAACGACGCCGGTACTCAGATGGAGCTGTTCTACGAGTCCACCTACGTCCGCTATGCCCAGGCGCTGGGTGAGACCGCCGAGGAGATTCCTGAGAACGGCTATCGTGGTCAGTACCTCATCGACGTTGGCGAAGAGATCTCCAAGGAGCGAGGACGCGAGTTTCTGGAAATGGAGCGCGCCGCAGGCGTCGCGGCCATCGGCGCCGTGGGGCTGAATCGCATGCTCGCAAACATCGCAGCGGACCTCCTGGGCATCGGCGTCGATTTCGAAGTCTGGTTTCGCGAGAAATCGCTCTTTGAGTCAGGCGAGTTCGACACCGTCATGGCCAGGCTTGAGACTGCCGGCTACACCACGAAGCGGGATGGTGCGACCTGGTTCACCTCGACCGATCTTGGTGAAGAGAAAGACAACGTCATCGTCCGTACCTCTGGATCGCCCACCTACTTTGCCTCTGATATTGCGTACCACCGCAACAAACTTGAGGGTCGAGGCTTCGATCACGTCATCGACATCTGGGGTGCCGACCACCAGGGTCACATCACACGCATGAAGGCGGTCCTTCGCGCGTTGGGCATCGACGA
>Ga0302123_10000080_pt1 | contig 69981 bp, 49 predicted proteins | sample CB21_321_MG_FD_203109 | JGI IMG/M metagenome (GOLD analysis project Ga0302123, IMG submission 203109) | Marine microbial communities from Western Arctic Ocean, Canada - CB21_32.1 | ecosystem: Environmental > Aquatic > Marine > Oceanic | place: Canada: Western Arctic Ocean | collected 2017-09-28 | reverse complement strand
TCGCAGCGATGGCGCCCTTGATGAAACCTCGCCTGGACACACCCGGCTGGGTCGTCTCCTCTGTCACTTCGATGATCTCCTGACTCATGGGACGATCACCTCCCTCATTATTCTGCTGAAGCCCAACGAAGGCCGAATCAGCTGGTCTGCCCACTGTGCCGGATGTCCGGCGCAATCACATGCTATGACGATTGCCTCCAAGTAAACCCCTAAAGTCTTGCTCAGCCGGCCGCATGTTGCAAGAGGAATCGCGAAATGACCGATACCTATGTCTGAGAATGGTCGAACAAGACGAACGACCGGTTGCCAGGGAACGGGGAACATCGTGGGTCCGGGCCGACTCCGCGGCCGCCGGCCAGCTCGCACTGGTACTGCTGGTGGCCTACGTCTGCTTCTTCAACGGGCTAACCGCGTTCGGCCTGGTCGGACCAGACGAGCCACGATACGCGAGCATCTCCCGCGACATGGCGGCCGGCTCCGACTGGGTCACGCCGCGCCTCCACGGAGAGCCCTGGCTCGAAAAACCGATCCTGTACTACTGGGTCGCCGCCCTCGGCTACCGTGTGCTCGGCGACGGCGAGCTGGCGGCACGCCTCCCGTCGGTGCTCGGTGCCCTGACGACGATGCTCGCACTGGGCTGGGTCGCCTGGCGCTTCTACGGCCAGACCACCGCCGCCCTCTTCGGGCTCGTCTTCCCGTCGAGTATCGCCATGGTCGGGTTTGCCCGCGCCGCCACACCCGACATGCTGTTCACGTCGACGCTGGCGCTGGCGCTGGCCGCCGCCGCGCCGCTGGTCCTCCTGAGCACACGTCGTGCGGTGTGGGCCTATCAGATCGCCTTCGGCGCCGCGCTCGGTCTGGCCGTGCTTGCCAAGGGACCAGCAGGGGTCGCGCTCGCCGGCGCCAGTACGCTGCTTGGCGCCCTGCTGATAAAGCGAGGATCGCGTGTGTGGCGACTGACCGGACCCTGGACTCTGGCCAGCTTCGGCATCGTCGCGCTCCCGTGGTACGTACTGTGCGCCCTGCGCAATCCGGAATTCGTCCAGGTCTTCTTGGTGTCCCACAACGTCCAACGATTCCTGTCACCTGTCTTTCATCACGAACAGCCATTTTGGTATTTCGGGCCGGTGCTACTGCTGGGTCTTTCCCCGTGGACCGCCGCAATCGTCGCAACTGCCAGGGAAGCGGCGACGAGGCTGACATGCCGGCCATGGACCGGGTCTCCCTCGATCTTCTTTGCCGGCTGGGTGCTGTTCCCGTTGGCCTTCTTCAGCCTTTCGCAGTCGAAGCTCCCCGGCTACGTGCTGCCGACCATCCCGGTGGCCGCGCTGCTACTGGCACGCGTGCTGGCCATGGCAATCCAGCACAACCCGAGGCGCGCTCGGGCCGTCGGCCTTGGTACCGCGGCGGTGCTCGGTGCGATGACTGTCACGTTCATTGTGGCACCGGCGGTCGAGAGCGCCGGCATCGAGCCGGGCGCGGTCAGGCCGCTGGCCGGCATCCTCGGTGCGGCCACCCTCGTCGCCGGCTACCTTGGCAACCGGGGGCACCTCCACGCAGTCGTCGCCGCCACGGCGCTGGGGGTGGCACTGACGCTGTGGCAGCTGAACGCCATACTGCTGCCTCGGCTCGACCCGCTGCTCAGTACACGCGCCACGGCCCACCGTGCGGCGGAGCTGGCCGACGGCGGGCCGGTTCACAGCTATGAACTGCACCGCACCTGGCACTACGGCCTCGAGTACTACCTGGGCCGGCAGGTGCTCGAGTGGACCTGGCAGGATCCGGCCTCATCGGTCGTCATGACCACTGATCACGGATTGCGGACGATGCGAACACAGGGGACCAGTCTCCGAGTTCTGGAACGCATCTCCTCCGACGCGGTACTGGTGCTGACCGGCGTCGTGGAGAACCGATCCGCCCGGCGTTGAGCGATGAACGGTCGCACGCGGACCGCGCGACAGGCGCGGCCGGTCATTGCGCGACCTCGATCTGCGGACCCGGCTGTTCCGCTATCCGCTCAGCTATATGGTCTACAGCGACCTCTTCGACGGCCTACCGGACCCGGTGCGAGCGTTGGTCTACGAACGGCTGTTCGAGGTCTTGAGGGGTGACGCCGCGATCGATCGATTCGACCGCCTGTCGGCCCGAGACCGACAGGCGCTATTTGAGATCCTACGCGAGACGAAGCCGGATTTGCCGACGTATTGGAATCCGAACTAGGCCGCGAAGCTCTCCGCTGTAATCGTCTCGCTGGGACGAGGGGCCAAGCGGGACGGGGCGGCACCACTCCGCGGAAGCCCTCTTCGCCAAACACCTTCGCCCGATCCTTGCCGCTCCGTTTCGCATCGTACAGGCCAAGTCAGCCTTCTCCACCAGATCCCGATTGGTGTCCGCATCCTCCGGAAAGGCGCTGACGCCAGTGGTTGCCGTCAAATTGTGGGAACCGGGCGAACATGCCCTGGCAAGCAACTGTTTACTCACTATTTCAGGCCCAACCGCCTTTTGAAGTCCGGCCACTCGGTCCGCAGCCGCAGAAACGCGTCCACGTCTGGGCACAGCAGGAACGGGTTTGTGCAGCGCTCGAGACCAATGGTTGAGCTAGGTCGCGCCCCGTAGTCGTGACCGGGCCAGACAGTGGTCTCGTCGGGCACCGTTTCGAGCACATGTTGCAAGCTCGCCCACTCGATCCGCGCATCCTCGTCGGTCTTCGTGCCGCCCACCTTGCCGATGAACAGCAGGTCTCCGGTGATGAGCAGGTGATGGGACGGCTCGTACACCACCAGGTGATCGTCGCAGTGCCCCGGTGTGTGAAGACATCGGAGCCGGAACTCGCCGAGAGCCAACTCCTGCCCGTCAACCAACCCGACGTCCGGTGGATGGGGCGCGCCCGGGTGAGCCGCGATCGGTGCTCCGGTCAGCTCGACGGCCGCGGGATTCCCCTCTGTGTGGTCCGGGTGCCCGTGGGTATTGACGATGTGGGTGATAGTCAACCCCTGGGCGGCAGCGCGCGTGACAAGCACATCAGGCGAGTATGACGGGTCGATCAGGACCCCCTTGCCCGCCTCACGGTCGCCGACGAGATACCCGAAGTTTCGGTCGCCGCCGGTCCGAACCTGTTCGAAGATAAGTTGCATGATTCGAGGAATCCTCAATGCTTCAGGAGGCAGCAGTCAGAAGGTCGATGACGACTATCTGACTTCTGGCCCCGCCCTGGCGATTATCTGACACGACGATATGCTGGGCCGGCATCTCAACGGCCGGGAGCGTCACGGCGTTCATCACCGCATCATTCCCTATGATTTCGTTCTTGGCGAGGAGCCACGCCACGAGAGCGTAGACCTGGTCCCCGGAGAGAGAACCTGGCGCGGAGCAGAGGTTTGCGCGGTTGATGTAGTCGAACAGCGTTGTTCGGTGGGTACACGAAAAGAGCCCGACCGGCAAACCGGAGCTCTCTCCTGACTCCTACCTTCTGACTTCTTCGTTCTATTGCTCGTTCGAATCCGACAGCACGCGGTAGGTGATGCCCGTGTAGTGCATCTCCTCCCAGGTCTGCTCACCCCAGCGCACATCCGTCGTCGGGTCCGGGTTCGACCTGTTCGCCGCCGAGTTGTCGTACCACGCAGACGCCTCGAGCCGGGCTCCCTTCGGCACCGTCAGTGGCTCCTCGAACTGATAGTAGATCTGCCAGTTGAAATCGTAGGTGGGCACCGACAACACCGGCTCACGCCGGCCGTCCGGATAGACGAGCTCATATTCCCAGCGCTTGCCCCGCAGATGCGTGTGCGGAAACAGTGCGTAGACCTCCGTGTCCTCGGTGAACTCAACCAGCGCGTCGACACGCTGGTTGGCCTCGCCGGCAGGAATCTCGAAGTAGGGGTTGATAATTTGTCCGAACATCAGTTCGTGCTCCGGCGGTTCGTCGGCGAACACAAACCCGATGCGCGAGCGATCCGTCGTCGGCTCGCCGGTCGCCGTGTAATGGATCTGGAACACCACCTGCGTGCCTTTGAGCACCCGCAACGCGGTACCCGGCTCGAAGACCACCGGGTTCGTGCCCGGCCCCATCGACCCGATCAGTGGCCCGGGGCCCTGGCCCAGCCGGCGCGCGGGCCGACCGCTCCGTTCCGCACGCTCCGCCTGCGCCCGTGCGGCCGCCTCGGCCAGCTCGCCGACCGGAATCAGGTTGAACGACGGTGTCCGCCCCTCTGCGCCGGGCGCGCGCGCGTACGCCAGTATGTGGTGTACCGCCGCCGGCGCGCCGGCGCGCACCTCGACCGCTTTTACCCACTTGTCCTCGGTAAAGTTGGTCGGTGCGACAAACATCTGATACCTGATCTCACCCTCGGCAGGCACCTCGAATGCCTCCGGAATCTCGATGATCACGTCGGGGTTGCCGATCTGCCAGCCATCGGCGAAGGTCGGCGCAGGGGGCAGCTTGGCCCGGTCACCCTCCGGCGCACCAGCATCAACCCACCGCACGATCGTGTCACGCTCAGCGTCGGTCATCCGGCGGTCGTTCAGGAAACGCCCGACCGAGGGGGCGGCGTGCCAGGGCGGCATCTCACCGGCCAGTACCTTATTTTTGATCGACCGGCCCCAGGGCCGCGTCTCCTGATAGGTGATCAGCGACATTGGCGCCGCCTCGCCCGCACGATGGCAGGTGACACAGTTTTCATAGAGGATCGGCGCGACGTCTTTGGTAAAGGTCGGCGTATCCGCCTCGGCGCCGGCCGCGGACGCGGCGCCGGCAGTCAATACGAGCGCCGCAACAACGTAACTCAATTTCACCACACGCATAGTTGATCCTCCAGATCAACGCCTCACAACGACGCTAACGTAAAATTATATCAAATAAAGGATGGCGGTTCGGGTCGGGCGACTCCAGGAGGAGGGGCCCAAATTGGGCGTTCGAAACCAGGAGCAACGCCGCCAGGCGGGATGCCCCGCCTCGGAATGTTTCGCGTGTTTCTCAAAATAGGACACTAGCTCGAGAAGTCGAGACCTACATCGAGCGCCGGGGCGCTGTGCGTCATCCACCCGACCGAGATCACATCTACACCGGTCGCCGCGACATCGCGGATGGTCTCGGGTGTGATACCACCGGAGGCCTCGGTGGTCACCCGGCCACCGACACACGCCACGGCCCGTTTGAGGTCCGGAATCGACATATTGTCCAGCAACACGGCATCGGCACCGGCCTCGAGCGCCTCCTCGAGCTGTCCGAGGGTGTCCACCTCGACCTCCAGCGTGACCAGACGCCCCAGCGCGAGGCGGGCCGCTGCAACGGCCGCCCGCACGCCGCCCGCAATCACTCGATGATTGTCCTTGATGAGGACCGCGTCATACAGACCGAAGCGATGATTCGAGCCGCCGCCAACCCGGACGGCGTATTTCTCGAGCATCCGTAAACCCGGGGTCGTTTTCCGGGTACACACCACGCGCGCGTGCCCCGCTGAAGCGATGACGCGCACAAGCTCCCGGGTGGCGCTGGCAACGCCGGACAGATGCCCGAGTAGGTTAAGCGCGGTACGCTCGGCCGACAGAAGCGCCCGCGCGGAGCCTTCGAGCTCGGCGAGGACGGTGCCCGCTTCGACATCGGTGCCATCGCCGTGCACGATCCGGTGCCGAACATCCCCGAGCAGCTGAAACGGAAAGAGCGCGCACTCCAGCCCGCAGACACGCCCCGCGTGACGCACCACGACCCGGGCCGTAGCCCGCGCGTCGCCCCCAATAATCGCGTCGGTCGTGATGTCGCCCGCCGAACCGAGGTCCGCCTCGAGCTCGCGCCGGACGAGGTCCTCATAGTCGGGTATCGTGAGCGGTGCGACCGCGTGGGCACCCGATGCGGCGGTCATCATCCCTTGCCGCGAGATGTCTCGTGTCGCGACCCGGTGTTCGGCGCCTGGTCACCACGGAAGTGGGCACCCCGACTGTCGCGCCGGGCGAATGCGGCCTGGGTGACGAGCACGGCGACGCTGAGCAGATTGTGCGTCTCAGACGACCCTGGTCCCAGCCGGCGCGCGACGACACTCAATTCGTTGACCGCATGCCGGAGTCCGTCGGCGGTGCGGACCAGACCGACGTCGTTCCACATCAGGTCGCGGATGTCACGCCGGATCTCGGCGTGGGCTCGGTCCTCAATCGACTCATCGCCGAGGTGGTCGCCATGCCGACCCACCAGCGCCTTGGCTGGGGGCAGCCCAGGCACCTCGCCCATCAGATCGCGCCCGACCCGCGCGCCGAACACCAGTGCATCGAGCAAGGAGTTACTTGCCAGGCGGTTCGCTCCGTGCACACCGACGCAGCTGACCTCGCCGCAGGCCCACAGGCCCGCCAGACTCGTGCGCCCGCGCGTGTCCACGGCCACACCGCCCATGTGATAGTGCGCGGCAGGTGAGACCGGAACCGGCTCGCGGCGCAGGTCGAAGCCGTGCTCCAGGCAATGACGGAACGCGGTCGGAAACTCGGATTCGATCCGCGAACCGATCGCGTCCCGCGTGTCGAGCAGCGACCGCCGCCCCTGCCGCCGCACCTGCCACAGGGCGCGAGCTACGACGTCGCGGGGCGCCAGCTCGCCCGCCGGATGGAAATCCGGTAGGACGCGCCGACCGCCCTCGTCGACCAGGGTCGCCCCGGCGCCGCGCAATGCCTCGGTCAGCAGCGGCATCGGGTCATCCCCGACATCGAGCGCGGTGGGATGAAACTGCACGAACTCGAGATCGGCCAGACGCACCCCGGCGCGTGCGGCCATCGCCAGACCGTCTCCCGTGTTTTCGAGTGGGTTGGTCGTGTACCGGTAGACCTGACCGATACCGCCCGTCGCGAGCACCACGGCCCGCGCCAGATGCAGCACGACCGTACCTGCGGCATGACGCGCCAGCACACCGGCGACGCGCCCCCGCTCCATCACCAGCTCGCAGGCAAAGCTCCGTTCGAAGACCTCCACCTGCGGCGCCGACTCGACCGCCTCCCGCAACGCGCGCACGATCTCGGCGCCGGTCGCGTCACCGTTGGCGTGGAGGATCCGCGCGACGCCGTGGGCCGCCTCGCGTCCCAGCGCCAAGTGTCCCGCGCCGTCCCGGTCGAAGCGGGTGCCGAGCGCGAGAAGCGCCGCGATCCGGGCCGGCCCCTCCTCGGTGAGAATTCGGACACGCTCGGGCACCGCCAAGCCTGCGGCCGCCGCCAGCGTATCCTCGGCATGGGCGGCGGGCGAATCGCCTGGGCCGATCGCGGCCGCCACACCGCCTTGCGCCATCGGACTCGATCCGCCACGGCCAAGCCCCGTCTTGGTCAACAGGCCGACCCGCAAACCCGGCGTCTCGATCGCGACGGTCAGTCCGCCAATACCGCTGCCGATGACCAGCACGTCGTGGGTCTCGACATCCTGGACCCGAGTCGCCGTGGCGCGACCGGTCATCCGCCGGCTCCACGCCCGACCGCGAGCATGCGCTCGACCGCCAGACGCGCTCGGCCGGCAATGTCCGGCGCGACCGTCACCTCATGCTGCATCTGCTCGAGCGATCGGAGGATTTTCGGCAAGGTGATCTGCTTCATGTGCGGGCACAGGTTGCACGGCCGGATGAAATCGACCTCCGGATGCGCCACCGCGACGTTGTCACTCATGGAGCACTCGGTGACCAGCACGACACGCTCTGGACGTGTGGCCTCCACGTGGCGGATTAACCCAGACGTGGAGCCGACATAGTCGGCTTCCGCCAAGACATCCGGTGGACACTCCGGATGCGCGAAGATCTGGATCCCCGGATAACTGCTGCGGTAGTCCCGCAGGTCCTCTGCGCGAAAGCGCTCGTGCACTTCACAGTGTCCCTGCCACAGGACGACCTCGACATCCGTCTTTCCCGCCACATAGCGCCCCAGGAACTCGTCCGGCAGGAAGATGACCCGCTCAGCGCCGAGCGACTCCACAATCTCGACCGCGTTGGACGAGGTGCAGCAGATGTCCGATTCCGCTTTGATCTCGGCCGACGTGTTGACATAGGTGACCACCGGCGCTCCCGGATACCGTTCGCGCAACAGTCGCACGTCAGCCGTGGTGATCGACGACGCCAGGGAACAGCCTGCCTCGAGATCCGGAATCAGGACGGTCTTCTCCGGACTGAGAATCTTCGCCGTCTCCGCCATGAAGTGCACGCCACACATCACGATGACGCCGGCATCGGTCTCGGCCGCCTGCTGTGCGAGCGCGAGCGAGTCGCCCGACAGATCCGCGACGCCGTGAAAGATCTCCGGCGTCTGGTAGTTGTGCGCCAGCACCACCGCTCCACGGGTCCTCTTCAGCCGTTGGATCGCGTCTATATACGGCGCGTGCACCGGCCACTCCAGAGGCGGCACCACCGCACGGACCCGCTCGTACAGATTGGCCGTCGCGGCAGCGACCGCTGGCGTGTACTCGAGCGTGGCGCGGCTGGTCTCGCGGGTCGTCATGGGCTGACTTTATATTATACTCATTATGAGAATTACAGGAACGTAGCCCAGACTCAACCGGATGAGCAAACTCACCTGTATGTACTAACTCTGAGTACAACCGGGTGTCAAGCGTCCGGTCAGCGTCCTTCCGGCAGGCCGGGAAGACCGACGCCCGGTGCCGGCCGCTCGTGCAGCACCTCGCGACGAAATCGGAACAGCTCGGCCGGTCGCCCCCCGGTATCCGGTTCGAGCTGGGCCGTGCCCTCGACCAGACTGCCCCGCTCGACCAGCCGACGAAAATTCTGTTTATGCAGACACACGCCCACCAGCGCCTCGACGGTACGCTGAAGCTGGAAGAGCGTGAAGGTGTCGGGAAGCAGCTCGAACACCAGCGGCCGGTACTTCAGCTTGCCGCGCAAGCGGCCGAGCGCCGTCGCCAGGATCCGACGATGGTCCAGCGCAAGCGGCGCCCCAAAGCCGGCCGGCGGGCTTTCGTCCTGCATCGCGTGTCGTGCCGGCTCCCGGTCGCGCACTGACTCCGCCACCAACCCGGCTTCGTAGAGCAGCTCGTACCGGTCGAGCACACGCTCGCTGTCCCAGGGCGCCGCACCGGATCCGAACGTGATGTCGGCACGCCCGCGTCGCTCACGGCGCACGCTGTCGTCCGGGGCCGCATTCACCCACTCACTCAGCGCCGGGCGGATACGGTCGCGGAGGATCTCCGGCTCGCCGTGACGACGGTCCTCCCACGGCAACACGCCATAGATACCCTGCCACGCGGCCGTGTGCCCCCCGGCAACCTGACGCTCGAGCACGAGCGCCAGATATGCGACCGCAAGCACCAGTGTCCGACCGTCGGCTGCCACCGCGCGGTCCCGGTCGCCGAAGGTGTAGAGCTGTTCCACGTAGGCGAGGTCCATACCGGTCTGCTCGTGCACCCAGGCACGGAGACCCAGCTCGAGGGTACGGTGACGGTCCGGGTCGAGGGGTCCGAACGGCAGAGCGGCCATCCGCCGGTCAACGGCGCCCGCGGGCACCGTCAGGACCCGGGGCTCTTCCTCCGTCACCGCCACGATCGCGGCGTGCAGACCAACGGTCACGGCGCGTGGCATCACGAGCTCAGGCCCCTGCTCCTGGCGGCGACCGCCGCAGCCTCGCCCGAGCGCACCGCCGCATCGATGCCAGCGCCGTGGAAAGCCGAGCCGGCGAGCACGATCGGGTATGACGCGAGCGCCGCTTCCGCCTCCGCGACGGCGGACGTGTGCCTGTCGCTGAAGACCGGCAATGCGTCAGGCCAGCGACTGACCCACGCGCGCAGGGGCTGCCCGTGGACCGGAAAGATTCGCCGCACACCCAGCAACGTACGCTCCGCCCACGCGTCGTCGTCGAGCTCGTGTAGCTGCTCCGGTGAGGGCCGGAAGAACAGGCGCAGGGAGACCCTTCCTGGCGGCGAGCGCTCCGCGAACTTAGCGCTCGTGAACGTGCATGCGCTCAGACCGTCGCGCTGGTGCTCAGCGGCGACGACAAAGCCGGTGCCGTCGAGTGCGTGGTCCACCTGGGCTCGCTCGAATGCGAGCTCGACCGTCACGCTCGACAGCGTCGGGGCCTGTGAAAGACCGGCGACCGCTTCGCCGAAGTGCGGCGCGAGCAGCGCCGCGGCCCCACGAGCGTGGGTGGCCGCGATCACCAGCTCGGCGTCGTGCCGAGTGCCGTCGTCCAGCGTCACACACGCACCCTGACTGCTCGGCTCGATGCTCGTCGCGATGGCACCGCACGTGATCCGGGCGCGCCCGCGCAGGGTGTCCTCGAGGGCCCTGGTCAGACTTGCCATGCCGCGCCGAAACGTGCGGATGCCCTTGCCCAGGTCGGCCTTCGGTACCTGAAAGCCGAGAGAGGCGGCCGCCTCACCTGGAGCCAGAACGCGCAGTCCGTCGTCGCCGAAGCCGTAGGACCGCATGACCGATTGGCCCATTAGTTCGTCCGGCATGCCCAGATCGGCGGCCAACGCGGGGACGGCCTCGCTGCGGAATACGAAGCCTTCGGCGCCGCGCTCGATCGCGAAGCCGGCCGAGCGTTCTGTCCGAATTTGTCCGCCGGGTGACGGTGCGCCCTCTAGGACCTCCACCTCCGCGTCGCCGCACAGTCGAAAGGCGGCAGTCAAACCCGCGAGCCCGCCGCCCACGATGATCACCTTCGCCATCGGCGCACTGTACTTCGCCTTTGGTTATTCGTGGTGAAAGATCCGCGGCGCGGCCTGGCTCGGCCGCGCCGCTGTTGCGAACGGGGACGCACGTCTACACGCCTGCTACTTACGCGAAGCGGAACCTCTCGGTGACGGTGACCGTCCCTTGTTGCCGGCGTCCCTGCCGCCGCTCTCGGCGTTCCTGCCGCCGCTCTCGGCGTTCGCCGCTACGCTGCTGGCGCTGTGCCCTGCGCTGCTCCATCTCCGCCTCGGCATCCCTCGCCGCCAGCTGCTGCTCCGGTGTCAGCGTCTGCCACACCTGGGCGTGGACGGAGGCACGTTGCACCGCGGCATCGCCCTCGGCGACGCCGAGCTCTGAGGCCACCACCCGAATCGCGCCCTCGTTCATTGGATCGGCGGTCACCGCGTCTTGCAGCGCCCGTCGCGCCACTTGCAAGCGCTCGCCTGCGGCCTGGGTCGACTCGCGGTTCTGCTCGTGGATGCTCCTGATCTGCTCTCGCTGCGCCTCGCTCAAGTCCAGCGCCCGCAGGTGCATTAGCTGCCTCCCCTGCGACGGACCGTTGTAACGCCCCATCCGACCGGCACGCCCACCGGGCCCACCCGGCGGCTGAGCCCCGGCGGTGTCGGCGACAACCAACGTCCCGAGCGCAACCAGCACAACCACCGGCGCGAGCGCCTGGCCCAACCATCTTGTTCTCGTCGTCTTCCTCATCATGTCAACCTCCTTGTGTCGTCCGTGCTGATCATGTTGACCGGCCGGCGCGCCCGCTTATTCCCGTCGAGCGTGGAGGTCGACACGCTGCGGAACCTGCAGTTTCCGGATGCACACCGAGGATTGAAACGGGCGGGACGAACAGCTTACCGCACGCGGTCGTTGACCTCGAAGTAGTCGTCGCAGAAGAGGTCAACGAGCTGCAACACCACCTGCTCGACTTGCGGCAGGTTCCCACCACCGACCGCGCCGAGACTCGCCCTGGCCCAGGTGTCGACGAGCGAGCGCAGCTGGTTCCCCTCGATTGTCGCCAGCTGTTGCACCGACACTCGAGCGTAGTAGGCAAAGAGCCCGGTCGCTCCCTGGTGGGTGGACACGTTGATGTACAGGTCTGCGCCCTGCCGGGAGCTCCCCTGCGGCACCCCCCGCGTCTCCAGCTGTTGCTCAACCGCGGCGAGCAGACCGCGACGGGTTAGACCAGCCGCCTCGGCGTCCTCCGCCAATTCCTCAACGACAACGTTGACCTCGCGGAGGTCGGTAAGATTCTCGCGCTCGATGTCCGGCTGGAACGCTCGCCCCGGCGCGACCGCCAGCGTCACGATACAGACCGACGCCACACTCACCGTGCGCACTCGCCGAAACATCCAGTCACTCCCTCGACCCAGCGTCCGGATGTTCAACGGCTCTCCCTCGACGCCTCCGTGTCGGCCCGCTCCTGGGCGCGGTGGCCGGAGAGGATGCCCTCCATGCCGTAGTTGCCTTCGTGGCAGGCGTATTCGAACACCGCGTCCGCGCTGCGCTTGAGCGGTATCAGGACCGTCCACGGCCGCATCCAGGTCGTGGCGTCGGTGACCCTCACCTCGTAGTTGAGCGTGTCTGGGCCGACCCGTGTATAGCGCTCCACCAGGTGCAGGTGATCGGTCGAGCCTCTGAAGTTGCTCTGTGGAGAGAAGTTGGTCGTCTCGACCACCAGGGTGTCTCCCTCCCACCTGCCCCGGGAATCTCCGTTCCATTGACGCACGCCGTCGGGTGCGTGCGAGCTGCCGTCTAGCGGGATCAGCTTGATGTCGTGCGCCATCTCCTTGAACACGGCCACGTGCCCCGATGTCTGGAAAATCTGAAAATAGCTGTTATAGCCGGCGTTCAGCCGCGGCACTCCGAAGTTGGCGCACCGCTCACCGAGACCTCGGTCCTCAGGCCCGTCGGCAGGATGCGCGCGGCCGTAGTCGCGGCGCGCATCTGACGCGCGCAACGCGGCCACCGTCATGTCCGGCACCTGCCCGTCGGGCGGATCGATCACCAGCGACGTCTGATGCGTAAAATCCCGGTCCGCCATCCAGAACTGGTTGTAGTTGCCGGTGGTGTCATAGGAGTCGGCGTCGGTGAGGCCCTCCAGCGCCTTGAGCACCAGCTGGTCGCCAAACTGCGCGTCGAGCCCGCTCGCAACAACCTCGGCCGCCGACGCCTTCAGCTCGGCGAGCTCCTCATCGGTGAGTCGCTCCTTCCCGGCCCACTGCGGCGGCCGTTCGAACGGCGTCACATTATTGTTCGCCCAGACGCCCTGCAGATCCGGATGCCCATCCACCGTCCGCGGCAGCATCCAGCCACTCTCAACCGTGTCGCCCTGTCCAGCGGCCGGCGCCGGCGTGAAGGACATCACGGCGACCACGAGACCGACCACACTGAGGTATCGCATGTTCATGTGTTGCATCTCCTGGTTCGCGTGCCGTATCCAACCATACCGAGACGGTAGCCGCGTCGCACGGCGCTTGTCCAGTCGTCAGCCGGTTAACCCTGAGCGAAGTTACGGTCTTCGGGCCGAGGCGAAGCCCGAAGGGCGGATTGTTCAGCCCTTCACGAATAATCCGGGCTAGCGAGCCGATCCGCACACCGGCCAGGCGCGCACCACGGACTGCTAGTCCAAGTGCCCGCGCTCGGCGTCTCCCATCTCCACGCCGCCATCCGGAAAATATTCGCGCCAGCGTTCGGACACCTTCGTGGCGATCTCGGGACGGCAGCTCAACTCGGCCGGAAACGACGGCGGCACCCGGGCGTCGATCACGATCGGCGCCGTGTGCACAAGGTGGTTGCGAATGACGCGGGTCCGGGCCGCATGGATGTCGGCGGCCGGTTCAAATCGTGTAAAGGTGGTCCACAGAAAGTTCATCGCGCTTTTGGCGGCTCGGGCCGGCTCGTCGGTCATGACCACCAACGGCCAGCCGGTAAAGGCCGGGTGCGACGCGACCCGTGCCGCCGCGTCCGGGTCATCCGCGACCGACGGTCCGCCCACCACCAGACAGCCTCGACAGAAGACCCGGACCTCGTGGACGCCCTGCGGCAACTCGGCGGCCGAAAACTCGCCTGGCAGGTCCCGCACCGGGTCGCCCAGCCCCAGCCACACACCCTTCGAGCCACGGTTGACCTCCGGCCCGGTGTAGTCGAGCGTGTCCATCGACAGGTTGGGGAACACGTACAGATCGGTCTCTGGATTGGTCCGAGCCAGCACATGTTCGAGCGTCGCCGGGAAATTCTTCAGGTCGACCGACTGGTCGGTGACCAGTAAAAATTTTGTCAGCGAGAGCTGCCCCTCACCGAGGATCCTGAACGCGCCGGCCATCGCCTCGCGGGCATAGCGCTGCTTGACCACGGCGGCGGAGAGCGAGTGGTAGCCCGTTTCGCCATACGACCACAGCTGCTCGACCGCCGGCATCACCAGCGGGAAGAGCGGCGACAACAGCTCCTGCAACCGGTCGCCGATAAAGAAGTCCTCCTGGCGCGGCTTCCCGACAACGGTCGCCGGATAGATCGCGTCGCGACGGCGCGCCATCCGGTTAATGTGGAATACCGGGTAGTCGTGACGCAGCGAGTAGTAGCCATAGTGGTCGCCGAACGGCCCTTCGGACTGGCGGTCCCCTGGCGGTACCGATCCAATCAGCGCGAACTCGGCGCCAGCCACCAGCGGATGAGGCCCGACGCCGTCGACGAGCGGCAACCGCTCCCCGGCGATGAGCGACGCCAGGATCAGCTCCGGGACGTTCTCCGGCAGCGGCGCGACAGCCGACAGAATCAACGCAGGTGGTCCCCCCAGGAAAACGGTGACCGGCAGGGCGGCGCCACGGGTCTGGGCCACGTCGTAGTGGAATCCGCCGCCCTTGCCGATCTGCCAGTGCATCCCGGTGGTGCGCGAATCGTGTATCTGCAGGCGATACATCCCGAGGTTGTGGCCGCGTCCATCGGGATGTTCGGTGAAGACGAGTGGCAAGGTGATAAACGGCCCGCCGTCCTCCGGCCAGGTCGTCATCGCCGGAAGCCGGTCGAGCCGCACGTCGTCGGTCACCACGTCGGTCACCGGACCGCGGCGTACGCGGCGAACACCGACCCGAAACAGGTCGAGTGCGAGGTCGCGCGCGCCCCACAGCGTCGCCGCTGTCGGCGGCAACGCGGTCTCGACCAGCTCGACCAGCCGTCGGATCAGCCGATCTGGCCGTTCGCCGAATGCCAGCTCGGCGCGGCGCGCGGTCCCGAACAGGTTGGTGACGAGCGGAAAGTCGGCGTCGCCGATGTTCGAGAACAGCAGCGCCGGTCCGCCCGCGGCCACGACCCGGCGATGGATCTCGGCCGCCTCGAGCGCCCGGTCAACCGGCGCGGTGACCTCAACGAGGTCACGGTCGCGTCTAAGCCGATCCAGAAAGGACCGCAAGTCTGGGAAGGACATACGAAGACAGGCTCCAGCTTTCCCTACGGACGCTGACAGAACGCGGTGACGGGCTACTAGCCCTCTAAGGCGGTCCGCAACCGGTCGAGAAACTCTCTGATTCGAGCCGCGTTGGCACCGAGATCACCGCCACCCACTCGAGAAACAGACCGCACGTCTACGTGGGCGCCGCCGGCGACCGGGCGCACCCGAACGACAACATCGTCTTTGAAGCCGAACCAGGCCGTCGTGTCCGTGGCCTCCACCCGACCCCCGTCAATGTCGACCGCGACGATCTCCCAGCCCATCGCCTCCGCGACTTCGCCGGCCAGCTCGACGACCCAGGCGGGGCTGTTGTCGAGGACCAGGGTCTCGATGTCCGGATACGCCGCCCGCTGGGCGGCGGCCACACTCGCGCCTCCATACTCGAGCGAGTTCGCCGCATCGACCCTCAACGGCACCACCGCGTCGAACTGTGGAGGGAGGTCGATGTCGGTCGTAATGTCGTGGATGGCTGGCAACCCGAGCGCCGACAGCACGATGAAGAGCGGCCAAAGAATGGTGAGCGCCGAGATCGCCGCGGCCGACATGACCGATCGGCGAGTCTCCGGCGCGCCACGGCGCCGCACCAGCCGCGTTACCGCAGTCGGTAGCACGACGAGCGAGAGCAGGACACCAATCAGCGGGACGAGGAACGCGATTGCGAGCGGCAGCACGCCAACCCGGTACCCGAGCGGCGCCCCTATCACCGCGACCGCACCGGCAATGGCGAGGGGCAACGACCAGCGTGACAGACGACCAGGTTCTTTCGGCATCAGCTTTCCTCCGCTCGCGACTTGCTGCGTAGATTCTTTCACAGGTGACTGGTGGCCTCGACCTCGAACGCCTGTGAGCCGGTCACGTAGTCGTCGAGGAACTCGACGCTCCCCGTGTCCAATGAATACTCGGCGCCAACGACAACGAGTCCGTCCACTTCGGCCAGGTCCGCAAGGATCGCCGAGCGACGAAGACACGTCACCGAGGCGCGGATGTTCGCCCGCACGGCGTCCTGGACGAGCGCCGCCCGGTCGCGCGCGACATCCGACTTTAGCAGGGCCTCCACGCTTGGTCGGACACACTCAACGATCGACTGCAGGTGAGGGCTTCGCTCATCCGTCGACGTCTCGAGGTGTTTTAGGGTGGCCAGAACGGCCCCGCACCGCGAGTGCCCCAGAACAACCACCAACCGTGTGTCGAAATGCCGGGCCGCGAACTCGACGCTGCCGATCTGTGCGGGTGCTGCGATGTTGCCGGCAACACGCACGACGAACAGCTCACCGAGTCCCTGGTCGAACACGATCTCGGGCGGCACCCGCGAGTCGGAACAGCCGAGAATAATCGCGAAGGGATGCTGGCCGTTCGCGAGCGCGGCTCGCTGTGCACGATCCGGGGTCGCGTGCCGGCCCCGGTTGTTTGACACGAACCGCTGGTGCCCGTCCCGGAGGCGTTGTAGGGCTTCTGGTGCCGTGATCATCGTGTTTCACGTCCTTGACTAGACTGTACCCGGGGCGCGTCAGGGAGCCTCCATGCGCCCCCGTGCTGACTCAAAGTGATCGACGGCGTCCCTGGTCGAGCTGGCTTTGGCTAGACCGAATCGTGGCACCCCGCTGTACACGCACTCTTACTCGCCGGCGCGGACTTTGTAGGGCTCGTGCCAGATACCCACGTCCGCCCGGCTCGCGCCAACCCGCTGGTTGAAGTCGACCCAGGCAGGCCAGTGCAGGTGGTCGGGGTCCCGGGCGTACGCCTCCAACTGGTCGAACGAGCGCCAGTACTGCACGATCACACTAAAGCTCATGATGTGGCCGAGAAATCCGGACTCAGGACGCTCCTCGAGCTCGCGAATCATTCTGGGCATAGCCCGGAAAACGGGAAACCACTTATGCACCTTCCAAACCTTGTTGATTCGCATTCCAATGAGGAAGACAACAAAATCCCCCTCGATCTCAGCAGTCACACGCTTCGGAACGACCCTCGTCATCGGTCTCGCCCTCGCAGTCCGTGGCGTCAGATTAGCGCAACAGCTGCAAAATCAAAATCTGCGTTCAGCTGCTGCTGGCAGGCGCAGCCAAGTCCCAGCCGTCGACGCTAGGTTTCTGCCCACCCACCTGCAGCGCTTCCAGAGCGAACGTGGCTATAACGCCCGGGTACACAGAGCATCGAGACGTTCAGCTGCCAACGTGCCGGCGAAGATTCCCCGGGGGCGACGACAGTGTCAGAAATCGGCCAGCGCCGGCAGGTGGTCGACAGACTGCTACCCGTTGCGACCGGTCGGATTCTCCGGCGTGCCGCACTCGTCCCCGAGGTAGCCGTTGCCGCCACAGTAGCGAGCATCCTGGAGCTGGATCAGGATACCGTCCGGGTCTGTGAAGTACAGCTCAGGTGTGCCATCCGGCGCCCCGCCACGGTTCGGTATCCGCATGGTCACATAGGAGGTCAACGGACCCACCGGAGCTTGCGCGTCGCCCTGGGGCATGACGCCGTAGCCGGCGAGGACCTCGATGATCCGGTCGGGGTCAAAGTCGTCGACGCTGAGACAGGCGTGGTGGATGATCGCGCCCTGGGGACCACCGCCGGCGCCGGCCAGGGCCAGGAACTGGTTGCCCAAACCGACCCTGAGCACCGGCAGGGCGCCCTGGTAGGTGTCGACCGGCATCCCAAACAGCCGCTGGTAGAACGCGATGGACCGCTCCTGGTCCGTGACGAAGATCGTGAAGTGGTTATAGTCGCGCACCGCGAGTAGCCCGCCGCTCGGCGCCGGCTCCGGATGCGCCAGACACTGCTCGCCAAGCAGCCCGGCCCCGCCGCAGTAGGTCGAGTCCTGAAGCTGGATGACAACCCCGTCCGGGTCTCCGAAGTAGAGCTCGGGTGTACCCTGAGGCGCACCGCCGAACTCTTCCCCGCGCATCCTGACGCGCGACTGCATCGGGCCGGACACGCCGGACGCCGAAACTCCGTTCTCGCTGAGGATCCGCACGAGCCGGTCGGCATCGAAGGAATCTACTGCGAGACACAGGTGATCGATGCGTGGGGTGTCGCTCGCACCGCCGCCCAGCGCCATGAACTGGGGTCCATCGCCGACCCGGAGGACGACGGTGTTCGCCTGTCGAGCCGCAATTGGCATACCGAACAGCCCCTGATACCACGCCAGCGAACGGGCGGGGTCCGACACGCTCAGCGTCATGTGATTGATAGCCCGCAACGGGATCGGGGGGGCCAATTGCGAAGGTGCGGGCGGCGCCGATGCGTCCGTGGCTGTCTCGGGTGTGTGTGTTCCACCGTCGGTGCCGCAACCGGCCAGCGCCGCGAGGGAGCCAAGAAAGATACGTCGGGAGACGTGCCCGTTCTCGAACGCGGTCATCAGCCCTCTTCGATCAATTCCAGGGCGAGGCCGTCGAGATCCTCGATGAGAATCGCCCGACCATCACCGAACGGATACGGCCCCTCGACAATCGGAATCCCTGCCGACTCGAGATGGGCAATGATCGGATCCAAATCCGGATAGCTCAAGCCCATGTGATCCACAACCTGGCCCCTGGACGGCGACAGCCGCTGGTCTCCGCCCTGACCACAACGGCCATCTCGACATTGCCGTGTGTACCAGACCAGAGGCGTATTCGCTATCCGCACAAACCCAATCGGCTGTCTGAGCTGACCGGCCGGAATGAATGTCGGGTAGCTCACCGGCCCGATCTCGACCTCGCACGGGTCGCGCCGTGTACCCTCGGCACCGAGATGCTCGACATACCAGTTCGCCGCACACAGCGGCGCCTCGTGCCAGAAGTGGAGGTGACCGTAGAAGAGATCGGCGGTCTCGGCATTGCCGTTGAATTCGAGCAGTATGCCATCCGGGTCGACGAGATACCCGAAGTCCTGACTGTTGGGACCTCGCTCGGGCGGTGTGCCTTCCAGCGCCTCGATCTCGGCGACCGTCATGATCTGGTCTCCGAATGGGGCGAGTCCGGAGTGCGGCACCCCCTCGTCATCGTCGGGTCCGGTATAGACCGGCAGAAACGCGAATCGCTCCCCGCTGGGGTCAAGCGCCGTCAGCCGCTCGTAGAACGCCAGCCCGTCGGTGCTCGGCCCGGTGGTCCAGAACGCGCTCTGTGGCACCGACTTGTGCAAGCCCGGATCAAAAGCGCCCGGTGCCGGCGTGTCGACCTTGGTGTAGAGATGATAAACGCCGTCAGCCGCAAACGCGGGATACCCGGCCACCGTGGTGGTCTCCCCCGACGGCCATACCGTTTGCCACCATTCGAGCGAGCGCGCCGGGTCGACCGCGTTGATGTGGAGATGATGAAACGTCGGTACCGGGAGCGAGACCGACTCGATCGGATTTCTCTCGGTGGTGTCCGCCCCGGGGACAGGAGCTTCCTCGACCGACGCGCAGGAGGCGAGCAGCACGACCGACACAGTCGTACCCGCGACAGCGGCGGCGCGGCAACGACCCGGCAGCCTCAACGGCCGTCTCCTCGCAACGGGCGGAAAAACGCGCGCAAATCCTCGACCATGAGATCGGGTTGTTCGAGCGCCGCGAAGTGCCCACCACGGGGCATCTCCGTCCAGTGCGTGATGTTGTACTGCGCTTCGGCCCACTTGCGTGGTGCGATGAACAGCTCGTAGGGGAAGACCGCCACGCCGGTCGGCACATCGATCCGCCCCACAGGCCCGGAGGTAGGCGCGCGACCGCTCTCGTAGTAGAGACGCCCCGACGATGTCGCCGTCTGTGTCACCCAGTAGATAGTGATGTTGGTGAGCAGCTCGTCTCGGGTGAAGATGGATTCCACGTCGCCGTTGCAGTCGCACCAGGCGCGAAACTTTTCGACGATCCAGGCCGCCTGTCCCGCGGGCGAATCGTTCAGCCCATAGCCGAGCGTCTGCGGCTTGGTGCCCTGTATCTGCGAATAGGCGGCCTCGGCAGTGGTGTAGTACGTCCGCCGTGCCTGCGACCGCTCCAACTCCTCGGGCGGCACGCCGGCCGTCGGGTCGTCAACCCCGCGCGGCGGCCCGGCCGTCACCATGTTGAGGTGCAACCCGATTGTCTGGTCGGGGTGGTTGAACGCGTGGCGCTGGCTGACGATGCTGCCCCAGTCGCCGCCCTGGATGCCATACCGCTCGTAGCCGAGCCGCGCCATCAGCGCCGCGTTGACCTCGGCGATCTGCTCCGGGCCGAACCCGGGTGTCCGCGGCTTGTCAGAGAAACCGTATCCTGGCATCGAGGCTGCCACGACATGGAAGGCGTCCTCGGCCTGGCCACCATGTGCCACCGGGTCTGTCAGCGGGCCAATGATCTTGGTGAACTCGGCGATCGAACCTGGCCAGCCGTGCGTGATGATGATCGGCACGGCATCGGCCTCGGGCGAGCGGTGGTGGATGAAGTGGATGTCGAGATCGTCGATGCGGGTCTTGAACTGATCAAACTGGTTCAGGCGCCGCTCCTGCTCTCGCCAATCGAAGTCATCGCGCCAGTAGGTGATCAGTGCCGTCAGATAGTCGAGCTCAGTGCCGTAGTCCCACCCGGCACCATCGAGCTGATCAGGAAGTCTGGTCCGATCGAGCCGTGCATGGAGATCATCGAGCACCGCATCGGGCACAGCGATATTGAAAGGTCGAATCGCGGTGGGGTCTACAGGAACCTCCTCCGCGGCGACGTCACTCACCAGCGCATCCGGCTCGCTCGCCGGCGACGCACACCCGATGGCGACCGGCGCGACAAGCGCCACGACGAGCACAAGTGGCTTCACCCGCGCTTTTCTCAGTCTGCTCTCTCTATCGGTCACGACATCTCCTCTAGCTGCCTTTGTGGCACGATCCGGAGCCCTCTGGCATTTCCCTTCGGACCCCTTCCAGCAATCTGGCGACTACTGCGCTGGTTCCTTGGCTCCCAGCTCGCGCAGGACGTCGACGGCCGTCTCGCCGGTCCACTCCGTGCCGAAGGTCACGACCCTGGGCCGCCGCGACGCGGCAACCGCCAGTTGGATCGGTGTACGGCCGCGGCCGTTCTCAACATCGAGATCCGCGCCACGATTGGCGAGAAGGCGCACGACCGACGGCAGGTTGCGCGAGGCCGCATCGTGCAGCGCGGCCGTGCCGCTGTAGTCCGTGGCCTCGAGGTCGGCACCCAGGTCGACCGCGACCGCGACCGCCTCGAGTGTACGCTGCTCTTCCACCACGGGGTCGGGGTTGACCAGGAAGAACCGCCCGCGGTCGCTCGAGCCACGCACCGCCGCCATCAGAGGCGTCACGAAACCGCCCACGACGCGCGGCGGGCCGACACCGCCGGCCCGCTCCACGACCCCGCGCCAGACCTCCGTTATCGTCAAGGTAGGGTTGGCGCCGGCGGCCGCCAGCAACCGCATGATCGCCGGCTCGCGGAACGAGGCCGCGAGCCAGAACGGCGTTGCGCTGACATACCGCGAGCTCAGCGTCCAGTCCTCGCTGGTCCGTCTAATCGGCGTGCCCTGTGCGAGCCGGATGTTCGGGTCGGCGCCCCTATCCAGCAGCGCCTCGACCGTCGTCAGGTCGCCCCGGAGCACCGCTGCGTGCAGCGCCGTGTAGCCAGCACCGATGGCATCGGGCACGGCACCCTCCGCTAGCAGCAGCAGGGAGAAAGCCGTGTGGCCGCTATGTGTCGCGACGACAAGCGGGCTCGCGCCGTTCGCCGCCGGGTTGTCGACAGCGGCGCCGGCCGCGAGCAGCAACCGGGCAGACGCGACGTCGCCGTGCCGAGCGGCGAACAGCAGTGCGGTGAACCCGCCGAGGTTCACGATCACCCCCTGGTCGAACACCCCGGCGTTCGGGCCGACGTCATACATGAGCCGTGGGCGCACCTTCGACCGGGCTTCCACGTCGGCGCCCGCGTCGAGCAGGACCTGCACGACCTGGTGCTGCCCCTGGGTCACCGCCCACATGAGCGCCGTCTGATCGCGCGACGTCTCCCTCGCATTCGGGTCCGCCCCCGCCTCGAGCAGCAGACGTACCCCTTCGCCCGTGCCGGATCGCGCGGCGGTCATCAACGGGCTCTCGCCCTCCCACAGCGCCACGTTCGGGTTCGCCCCGGCGTCGAGCAGCCGCGCAATCGCCGCCGCATCGCCGTTGGCAGAGGCCAGCCAGAGCGGTGCCGCGCCCATGCGATTGACGGCATCGACGCTCGCGCCTGCCCGGAGCAATACCTCAACCGTCTCCAGGTCCTCGCGATACACGGCCCAGTGCAGCGCGGTCGCCCCGTCCGGTTGACGCGCATCGACGTCGAACCCGTCGTCCAAGAGCCGTTGCACGGCCTCGGCGTCCTGGCGCTTGACCGCTGCGATGAGCGGCGGATCCACGACCGCAGCCGACGTTGATGCGGCCAGACCGCCACACAGCACGACTACCGAACCCAGCCGACCCACGCGGTGTCTGCCCAGCATCTTGGTGTCCCTGTCACGCACCCCTACGGATCGACGACCACGTGTCCCATCGCCCACAGGTGCTCCTCGCACTCGTAGGTGAAGGGGACGACGTTCTCGCACCGCACATAGCCATACTCCTAGGAGCGCTCGCCCCTCACACCCCGCTCAACAGGTCCAGCTTCCCAGTGCTGTTGCTCATCCTCTCGACCGGGATCCCCATCTTGTCGAGCAGCGTCAGATGCAAGTTGGTCGACGGCGTCCCGGGCGCGAATGACACGTGCCGGCCGCCTTTTACCTGCCCCGCGGCCGCCCCGAACAGCACCAGCGGCAACTCGGTGTATTGATGCCGGTTGCTGTCTGCCATGCCGGCACCGTAGAGCAGCAGCATGTGGTCGAGCAGCGAGCCGTCACCATCCTGGGTCGACGCCAACTTGTCCAGGTAGTAGCCACAGAGCGACGTGTGAAATTCGTTGATCTTCGTGATTTTCTCGTAGAGGCCGGGGTCGTCACGGTGGTGGGAGGTCGGGTGATGCGAGTCGGGCACGCCGATCTCGGCATAGGTTCGACCGCTCAGTTCGCGACCCAGCATGAATGTGATCACGCGGGTCAGGTCGGTCTGATACGCCAGCACCTGCAGGTCGAACATCAGCTTCGCGTGGTCCTCATACAACGCCGGAACACCGGCCGGTTGCAGTACTTCTGGCAGCTCTCGACCGCTCTGCTCCTCGGCCTTCTGGATCCGGCGCTCGACGTCGCGCACCGCGTCAAGATACTGGTCGAGCTTCGCTCGGTCGCCCGAGCCGACATCACGACCAAGCTCCGCGATCCGGTCGGTCACCGAGTCGAGCAGGCTGCGGTCCTTCCTGATTCGCTCCACTCTGATGGTAGGGTCGGTGGAACCCGTGTCACCGAACAACCGCTCGAAGACGACCCGCGGGTTGGCCTCCATCGGCAGCGGCGTGGTCTTGTCTCGCCAGGCGATGGTGCTGGTGTAGAGGCAACTGAATCCCACATCGCAGGAACCGAAGACATCACGCGGATCGAGGGCGAGCTCGAGCGAGCTCAATTGGGTCTGCTGCCCCAGCTCCCGGGCGGCCAACTGGTCGACAGACACGTCCGCCACGAGGTTCGCCTCGGTGCGCGCTGGGATCACGCCGGTCAGGAACCGGGTAGACGCGCTGGCGTGGACACCGGCATTGCTCGGCACGGCGTTCAGATTGCTCAGGACGAGCATCCGATCGCGGTGGGCCGCCATCGGCTGCAAAATCCGCGTCATCTCGAACCCAGCACCCTCGGTCGCGGGTGTCCAGTGCCGCATCGCCATGCCGTTGGGCACGTAGACAATCCCCAGCCGACGCACCGGCTCGGCCGCCCTCGCTCGGACCGCTCCGAACGCCGGTACCATGCTGTCGAGCAGTGGCAACGCCACCGCCGCCCCAAGACCGCGGAGCATCGTGCGCCTCGGCAGTGCAGTGTTGGTGATGATCATGGTTCTGTCCTCCGCATCTGGAAGGGTGCGCTGTCTATGATTCCATGGATGATCGCGGACCAGCGATAGCCGTCTGCTTCGGCCTCTCGCACGATTCGTCGAATGGTCGGCATGTCGTAGTACTCGACGCCGCGCCCGAGCGCGTAGGTCATCAGTTTCTCCGTCACGGTTCCGACGAAGTCGGCCGGACGAGAGAGCAGCAGATCACGTAGCCCCGTCGGCCCGTCGAACGCGCTCCCATCGGGCAGGACACCCGAGGCGTCAATCGGCTCGCCAGCGAACGTCGCACGCCACGCGCCGACCGCGTCGAAGTTCTCGAGCGAGAAACCGATCGGATCCATCGGCGCGTGGCACACCCGACACGCCGGGTTCTCGCGATGCTCCACCATCGCCTCCCGCAGTGAGCGTGGTGCGCCGTCGGCGTCCGTCTCCTTGAGGGCCGGTATGTTGGGTGGCGGCTCGGGCGGCGGCGCCCCGAGCAGGTTCTCGAGCACGTACTTGCCGCGCAAAACCGGCGAGGTGCGATTCGGGTACGACGTCACCGTCATCAGGCTGGCGTGTCCCAGCAGACCGACCTGCCGGCCGCCTTCGACGCTTACCCGTCGCAAGTGACTGCCGTAGACGTCGGACATGCCATAGTGCCGCGCCAGCCGCTCGTTGACGAACGTGTAATCAGCGCTGAGCAACTCCAGCATCGAGCGATCCGCTCGCAGCTGATGCTCGATGAAGTACTCGGTCTCCTGCTGGAACGCCTCTCGCAGGTTCTCGTCGAATTCCCGGAATTCGCTTGGTGTTGGGTAGACGCTCGCCAGGTTTCGAAGATATAGCCATTGCCCGACGAAGCCGTCGACAAGCGCAGCCGCGCGGTCGTCGGCCAGCATCCGCCGCACTTGCTGTGTGAGCACCAACGGGTCTCCGAGCGTGCCCGCCTCGGCGAGCGCAAGCAGTTCATCGTCCGGCAGGCTGCTCCAGAGAAAGAACGAAAGCCGCGACGCCAGCTCGACATCGCTGATCGGATAGGCGGCGCCCGACTCGGAGTCCACCGGATCGCGTTCGATCCGCAGCAGCAAATCAGGTGACGCCAGCAGACGCTCAAGCGCGAACTGAATCCCGCTCTCGAAGCCCCCCTGCACCCGTCCTGCCTCGTAAAACTCCAGCAAAGTGGCCACGTCGTCGTCGGTCACCGGACGCCGATACGCGCGACGGGCGACCGAGGAAAGAATCTCGGTAGCGCAACCGGGCTCCGCCGCCGGCGTGGCGGGCCGGCAGATCAGGATGCGGCGACGGCTGGGCGTGTCGCCCGGCCCTTCGTCCGTCATCGGCCCGGTGATCTCGATGCTCGCCACGCGTGGATTCATGTCGGGCATCTCGTTCACCGCCAACGCAAAACCATACTGTCGGGGCTGCAGGACCCCCTCGTCCTCCCACTGTTCCCGTGGGAAGGTGGCGCCAACAACGCGCGGGCCCGCCTTGACGGGCACCTCGACCACGAGACCGGCGTCGGAGATGCGCATCTGATAGCTCTCCCACTCGTCGTCTCCGCGGATGTTCCCGGCATAGCTGTAGGGCGCCGCCAGACCCGGCGCCTCGCCGCCGATGGTGAACTTCGCGAGACGCTCACCGTCGAGGCTGATCTCGATGTCATGCGGAATATCGAGACCGCGGACGAATTGCACGTAGTTGGTCTGCAGCTTCACCTTGATCCGATACAGACCGTCGACCGGAAACGTGTGATTGAAGGCGACACCACCACGCGATCCGAACGGCAAATCTTCACTCCGCCGATCGTCCTGTATCAGGTTCAGCGGCACGTCGACGGTCGTGCTGACCGGTCCAGCCGGCGACACGCCGAGTGCCAACCGGCTAATCTTGTGCGCCGCCGACACGTAGCGCTCGAGAAGGGCGGGCGAGAACGAAAGCGCCCCGGCGTTGTTGTCGAAGCCATGCTCGTCGGGCGCATCGGCCGGGATCAGTTCCGACACGTCGACGTCGAGGTCGAACAGGTCGCGGATGACGTTGCGATACTCCGTCCTATTAAGTCGATGGAATGCCAGCGTCCGGCCGGGGTCCGGGTTGGCGGCAGCTGCGCGGTCGAGCTCGTCCTCGAGCCAGGCTCGAAGCCCGTCATAAGTCGCCGTGTCCGGCCGTGGCCGTGGTGGCGGCGGCATGGCGCCCACCCGCAGCTTCCGGACCACCTTCTCCCACACCTCCGGATTCGCCGCCACGTTGGTGACGTCCTCGGAATCGAGCATCAGGCCCACCTTGCGCAGCTGGGTAGCCTGCAACGATTCGTCCGGATCCGCCGGGCGGGACACGATACGTTCGCTGTGACAGGTGACGCAGTACTCGTCCAGGATCGCCCGTTGCGGGGAGACCTCAGCGGTCGACACGGCGGACGGCTCCTGGGGAGCGCCCGCGGCGATCAGATCGCCGAAGTCGGCGGCCAGAGCGACAACCAAGAGGACGACGGTCGCCGACCAGCCGTGCATTGTGAACAGGCTGCTGAATGACGTGTTGGGGTGCCTTGCGGACCGCCTCACGGAAGCGCACTCTGCTTCGGTCGATATTCCCCAGTGGCCGGATCTTGCTCTCGATAGACGGTGTGACATGCGCCACACGCGGTGCCAATCTCGGTCGCCATCTTCGTGACCGCCGCGCGGTCGACCGCATCGAGCGACAGCGCCGCATCGAGCGCATCCATTCGCTCCAGAGCAGTGCGGAGCAACGCCAGCGCCTCGTCCTGTCCGGTATCGCGCCAGAACGTCACTGTGGTCGCCAACTGCTCGCGCGACCGGATGACCCGTGCCTTAGCGGAGGTGAAGTCTCCGTCCCCTAGCGACGCTCGAAGGCCGGCCACGTTCGGACCCAGCGTCTTCATCGTGGCGTCGAGGTGATCCGACGTGAAGACGGGATATGGCTTGTCTTGCGCGAACGCGGCGGCGGAAACAAGACACAGGACCAAGGAGACGGGAGGCAACAGACGAGAGACACGAGCAGACCCAAGGGCGACGCTGCCCGTCTGCCTTCTGCCTTCGACCATGTGATTTCTGACTCCTGGTAGCACGCGCCCTCAGACCCCCGTCAGACGATCGAGCCGCCCCGTGCTGTCGCCGAACGCCTCGACCGGAACGCCCAGGTGCTCGAGGATGGTGACATGCAGGTTGGCCAGCGGGGTGTCCTGCGGATACCGGATGTACCGGCCGCCACGTATGCCGGCGTTCCTCCCCCCAATCAGCGCAATCGGCAGGTCGTCGTGGAAGTGGGTGTTGCTGTCGCTGATACCGGTGCCGTAGAGAAACAGCGTGGAATCGAGCATCGACCCGTCTCCCTCCGGCAGCGCATCGAGCTTATCGACCAGATAGCTGAACTGCTGCATGTGATACTCGTTGACCATGTGCAGCCGTTCGAGCTTGGCCGACTCGTCCTGGTGATGTGACAGCGGATGATGGGAATCGGAGACCCCAATCTCGGGATACGCTCGGCCGCTCACCTCGCGGGCCAACATGAACGTGCTAATGCGTGTCAGGTCGGTCTGGTAGGCGAGCGCCAATAGATCCATCATCAGCTTGGCGTGTTCCGCGTAGTCGCTGGGCACACCCACCGGCTGGTCGACGACCGGAAGTTCGCGCGTGTTCTGCTCTTCGGCCATCGCGATCCGACGCTCGACGTCCCGCAACGCCTCGAGATACTCGTCGACCTTGACCCTGTCGCCCGGACCAATGACCAGCCCGAGATCCTTCAACTCGTCGCCGACGAGGTCGAGAATGCTGCGGTCACGCTGCATCCGGGCCATCCGCACTTCAGGATCCGTGCTGCCACTCGTGCCGAACATCCGCTCGAACACCGCGCGCGGGTCATTCTCGATCGGGAGCGGAGAAGTCGGTGTCCGCCAGGCGATCGTGTTGGTGTAGGCGCAGCTCGCGCCGCCATCACAGCTGCCGATCATCGCGTTCGACTCGATGCCGAACTCGAGGGAGGCGAGCTGGGTCTCCTTCGACAACTCGCGCGCCGCAATTTGATCCACCGACACCGAGTTGGACACATCAGCGCCAGAGGTCATCTTGAAGGGCACGCAGGTCAGGAATGTGCCGGCCGACCGCGCGTGGTCTCCACTCGCTCCCTTGACCAGATTCGCTGCCTCGTCACTGAGTCCGCCGCAAATCAGCACCTGGTCCTTGACGGCCTCCAATGACCGCAGGGTCGGGGGCAGCTCGTCGAGCGGTCCCTCGGTCTTTGGGTACCAATAAGGCATTGACATGCCGTTGGGCACGTAGAAGACACCGAAGCGCTTGATGGGGGCCGCCGCGGTCAGACTCTGGGCGGTCAGCGCAGGCACCATCGAGTCGAGCAGCGGTAAGGCCAGCGTGGCGCCGAGCCCGCGCAGCACGGTGCGACGCGGAAGATGCTTCTTGGTGATAAACATGGCGTGAATCCTCTTCTGGTTTTGGTGTGACACGTGAGGTTCTAGGCCGTGGGCACTCCTATTATTGTGCGGCGGCCAAGGCATCGTCGTCGGGAGCGCGGCGCATCTGAAATGGTTCACTGGCTACCACACCGAGCACGAGCGAGGACCAGCGGTAGTCGTTCTGCTCCAGGCTACGCACGATCTGTCGCAGCGTTGGCTGGTCATAGTAGTCGACTCCACGACCGAGCGCATAGATCATCAACTTCTCGGTCACGGTGCGCAAGAAGTCGTCGCCGGAGACGAGCAACGCCTCCCGAAACGCCCGCGGGCTGTCGACCGTGTCACCCTTCCAGGTGATCGTGGCGTTGATGTCGGCCCCGCTATCGCTCTCGCGCCAGCGGCCGATCGCGTCGAAGTGCTCCAGCGCGAATCCAAGCGGGTCCATCTGAGAGTGACACGACGCGCAGACCGGGTTTGCCCGATGCTGCTCCATCCGCTCGCGCAGCGACGTCGGCGCGCTGCGGTCGTTCTCGGCCAGCGGTGGCACGTTGGCCGGGGGCGGGGGGGGCGGCGCGCCCAGCAAATTCTCGAGCACCCACTTGCCACGGAGTACGACCGAGGTCCGGTTCGCGTACGAGGTCACTGTCAGCAGGCTGGCATGGCCCAGTAGCCCATGACGGCGGTCGTCCTCCCAGGTGACACGCCGGAAGTGGCTACCATACAGATCGTCGACGCCGTAGTGGCGCGCGAGCTGCTCGTTCAGGAACGTATAGTCAGCCCGCAGCAGGTCTGGTATCGGCCGATCTTCCACGACCTGGCTCCGGAAAAATAGCTCCGTTTCACGCACCATCGCCGACCGCAACGAGTCGTTGAACCCGGCGAACAGGGCGCCATCCGGGTCCTGTGAAAAAATGTTGCGCATCTGGAGCCACTGCCCGACGAAATCGTCAATGAACCGCGTGGATCGGCGGTCGGCAAGCATTCGTCTGACCTGACTGGCCAGCATCGCCGGGTCGCTCAGCTCACCACGTTCGGCGATGTCGACGAGCTCGTCGTCCGGGATACTCCTCCAGAGAAAAAACGACAATCGCGAGGCCAACTCCAGGTCGCTGACGCGATACACGTCGCCGGGCCGCGTATCGACCGGCTGCCGCTCAACGCGCATCAGAAACGCCGGCATCGCGAGCAGCGCCTCGAGCGCGCGTTCGATACCGGTCTCGAAATCGCCGGCGCGCCGGCCCTCTCGGTAGATTCCGAGCAGCGGCTCGACTTCGTCGGCGGTGACTGAGCGGCGGTAGGCGCGGCGCGCCAGCCCCGTGATGACCTCACGGGCGCACGACTCCTCGTCCTGATCGGCGTTCGGCCGACAGGTGAAGATGCGGCTGCGGCTCAGGGTGTCGTCCGGCACGCTGCCTTCGAACGGTCCCGACACGAAGAACTGGTCGACGCCGGGGAGTTGACCGCTCGACAGCGGTGACGGCGCGGAGTCCGTGAAGGCCACCGACACCAGCCGGGTGCCGGCCTCGACCGCCAAGCGAATCTCGAGCTCGTGGTCCGCGGTCATTCGATACTCGTGGAGCCGCTGTCCTTCGACGTCGCCCTCCGACACCGCGATCAACTGACCGGGGTCGGGTCCGGGAAACTTGCCGCCGATTACGAACCGTTTCACGAGGGCATGATCAATCCGGACCTCGATCTCATGCTCGCTTTCCGCGATGCCGTCGATCGTCTCGATTGTGGCGTTCCGCTTGAGCCGAATCGCAAAAACGTAATCACCGTCGAGGGGAAAGTGATGACGTACGGCGAGTCCACCGTGGGTCGCGAACGGCATGTCTTCGCCGGCCCGCACGTCGCGCCGCTCGAACCCGACCTCGTAAAGCTGCATGACAGGACGATTGTCGGGGCTGCCAACGGCCGCCCGGCTGATCTTCGTCGCTGCCGTGATGTAGCGGGCCATCAGCGCCGGCGTGATCGCGAGCACGTCCGCGTTATTGTCGAACCCGAACCCGGCCATGTCAGACGGCAGCAGTTCCTCGCCATTGACCTCGAGCCCGAGCAAGTCTTCGATGGCGTTCACATATTCAACACGGTTCAGACGGCGGGACGACACGCGGCCGGGATTCGGTTTGTCGGCCGCCACCCGGTCGAGCGCCAACTCAAGCGAGGTCGCGAAAACCTCTACGCCCGCTTTGTCGGGACGAGGCCGTCCCTCCGGCGGCATCTGCCCGGTGCGCAGTTTGTGGACGACCTTCTCGAGCACGGCAGCGTTGGCCGCGACGTCGGTCAGGTCGAGCCGGTCGAGCATCAGCTCAGCGACCTGAAGCCGCTCGTTGTGACAGGTCACGCAGTAGCGGTCGAGCAGCTCGCGTGATGGGGCGGCGGCGGGCTGGCCACCGGACGCAACCAGCCGTGCGCGCGACAGATGTCCAACCCCGGCGAGGACGGCCCCGGCCAGGACGATGGCGACGAACGAACGCGACGTGAACATGGGTATCAGCCTCGTGGTTCTGCCTTCGCAGGGTGTGCTCCGAAGGCCCTTCGGTAACCCGTTTTAGACGTGCGCCTGTATCCGGCCGCCGATGCATCCTACCCCCAGCGTAACTCGTCGGTCGAGCACTGCCGGTCTGATCCTGCCTCGCGCCTTCAGGCGGGCTCCTCGATGCAACGCCATGCACCTAGTCACAGGCTATTCAGTATACCCTCCAATGTCGAGTTTTAAGCGTCTTGTGTGGACGAATCGGCGGCCCTCTGCGTATAGTTGCGGGTAGCACACCACGACAATACAGAGCGAGGATACAAGACTATGCGCGTCACCCTGGCATTTCCCGTCGTGTTCTTGTTCGCCGTGACCGTCGCCACCGGGCAGGATCTGCGCCTGGTGACGGCCGCCGCCGACCAGGACGCAGAGACGGTGCAGGCGCTGCTCGCCGAGGGCGTCGACGTGAACACGCCGCGCGCCGACGGCGCAACGGCATTGCTGTGGGCGACCCACTGGAGCGCCGTCGACACGGTCGATCTGTTACTGCGCGCGGGCGCGGACGTGAACGCCCCCGACGACCATGGCGTGACGCCGCTGGCACGCGCGGCCGAAAACGCCGGGTTTCCACTGGTCGATCGGCTACTGACGGCTGGCGCCGACGCCAACGCCGCACAGACGAGCGGGCTGACGCCGTTGATGACCGCCGCGTACACAGGCAACCAGCTAATCGTCCGGGCAATCCTCGACCACGGCGCCGATGTGAATGCCGCCACCGTCGAGACCGGGAGCACGGCACTGATGTGGGCGCTGGCGGCCCCCCACCACGACATCGTACAGCTGCTGCTCAACCATGGCGCCGACCCCATGACCTCGACGCCGGCCGGGTTCACGCCGCTGATGTTCGCGGCCCATAACGGCGACGTCGATATGGCCGAGGCGCTGATTGCGGCCGGTGTCGATGTCAACGCGGTCAGCACCGACGGCACACACGTGCTGCCGTTTGCGATCGTCAGCGGTCAGGCGGAATTCGCGCAGTTTCTGCTCGAGCAAGGCGCCGACCCAAACGGGGAGATGGGCGGCGTGCGAGCGCTGCACGCCGCGGCGGGTCAGGTCGGGACCTGGCTTGCCGACTGGTACCGGCGGCACGGGCGTGGCCGCGGTGGGCGGCTATCGGCGAGCGGGCGAACCGCGCTCATCGAGGCGCTCCTGGCTCGCGGAGCCGACCCGAATGCCCGGGTTACCTCGTCGGCCATGTTGATGAGCTACATTGGCTACCCGACGAAGGGCGCTTTCGAGCCGTTCGCACCCGGCACCGGGGATCTGCGCGGCGCGACGCCCTTGTGGATCGCCGCGTTCGACATGAATGGCCCTGGAAGTCAGGTGTTCAGCGTGGCCCAGAGCCGCACCAGAGGCGGCACCGAAATACTCCAGGTATTGGTGGAGGCTGGCGCCGATCTGCACCTGACGACCGACGACGGCACGACGCCACTGATGGCGGCCGCCGGGCTCGGCCGAGCCACGTACACTCCGCGTGAGCCGCGCGGGGTGCGGTCGCCGAGCGCCGAGGCGGCGGTCCGCTTCCTGGTCGAGGCCGGAGCCAACGTCAACGCCATCAACGAGGCGGACTTCACCGCGTTACACGGCGCCGCCTTCCGCGGTCTCGATGAGGTGATCGAATATCTCGTGGAGCAGGACGCCGACATCGACGCCAGGGATTTCCGCGGTCGCACCGCGTACCGCATGGCCGAGGGCGCCAAGCAATCGTTTCAATTCCAGAGCTGGCCGGAGACCGCTGACTTGCTGGATCGGCTGGGGGCCGACACCCGACTGGGCCTCCCGGGCACCGTCCAGGAACGCCTGCGCGACGTGGCGGCCGACACAGCCCAGCAACCTTGACGGCGTGACTCCCGGGCGAGGCCCACGGCGCCGGCCTGCCGATATAAGGGTCCGAGTCACGGTGTACCGGGGGAGGGTTCTCGCCACGCGTCACCTGATCTCCTCGCTACTGGCCTCGACCGCGTTCGTCCTATCATCCTGCAGCGGCTCCGGAGCCTCGGCTACATTCGTTAGCCGTACGAAGACATTCGGGCAAGGCGCGCACCTGCGCGCCCCGCCGACCCCGAGTGGGGTGTTGGGGCCCCGCGCAGGGCCGGCGTGGGGTTCGGGACACAGCCCAGTCTGGAAAAGACGACCGTAGGCGGCCGCGGCTGTATTATGTGGCACTCGGCCGTGCGACAATGCGCGGTCCGCGGTGGGGCGGCGTGGAGCATTGGGGCCTCACAAGCCTCCGCGAGGGGTTCGGGGCAAAGCCCCGTCTAAGAATGGACATCGTCGAAACAGCGATCGACCCGTGGGGACGAACGGTGCTCACCCACGTCGCGTGGAACATCCTGTGGGTCTCGGTCTTTGTCTTCGTCACATTCCTGGTGGCGCATGCCTCCTACATCATCCTGTCGGCGCATCGCGTCCGCAACACAGCCGACACCGACGTCCTCGAAGCGAAGCACGCCGACCTGCCGAAGCGCATTACGCGACACACCTTCATGTCGCGGCTGTTCCACTGGGTGGTGGCAGGAGCGGTCCTCACCTTGCTCGGCACCGCGTTCTTCCCGATCATGGGCTGGCAGTTCAACTGGATTGACATTCACTACCCGGCCGGTCTGGTCCTGGCCGGGGCCATCATCTTCCACATCATCCACACGACGTTCTTTCTAGACTTCTGGTCGATCTGGGTGGGTCCCAAGGACATCCCGGAGTTCAAAGCCGAGATTTCGAGGGAACGGGGAGACGACGTGCCTGGCCCGCATGCGGCCAAGTATCCGATTGGCAACCGGTTGTATCACCTGGTCCTGACCTTCGTCGGGTGTACCGTCAGCGTGACCGGTCTCGTGATGCTCTGGCGGATGGGTACACCGTTCATCACGCCCAACCCCTACATCCTGGGCGAAGCTACCTGGGGCTGGATCTATGTGATCCACGGCATGGTCGGCCTCTCGCTGGCCGGCCTGACCGTCGCTCACGTCATTTTCGGATTCCGTCCCAAGAACTGGTGGCTGACCAAGTCGATGCTCATCGGCTGGGTCTCGCGACGCGAGTATCTCCAACACCACGAGCCGGCACGCTGGCCAATCAAAACGCGAAAATCCGTCTAGCAGTCCATGATCGCGGCCGTCTCGCCACGGCCCGCCAGGCTCATCCCCGGCGGCCGATTACGAAGCGACCAGCGTAGACGAACCGGCGCCACACATAGATACAGCTTGTCGACACCAGGATCAGGGTAGATGTGGTCAGGGCGTCAATCGTCACGATCCATCGGCCGAACCGCGGCCAGAGCGGCACTACGGCCAGCGCGGCGGTCACCAGCGCGGTCCATTGGAGCGGCGTCAGCACGAGTGACGACGGTTGGGCCGCGACGGTGAACCCGGCCATGGCCCGCAGCATGACGACGGCGACCGCCAGCGACTCGGCGCGGAAGACGACCCAAAGACAGATCACCACGAGCAACAGATAGGCATGCCCCAGCGCCGCGGGGAGCCGGTTGATGCGGGCGCCGAGCCCACCCTGCTCGATCGTGACGACCACGCCGTGCAGGAGCCCCCAGAGCATCACGTTCCAGCCTGGACCGTGCCACAGCCCAACACAAAGAAACAGAGCGACGAGTCGCCGGGCCCGCAACACGGGGTTCTCGGCGACGTCCTCGTGCGAAAATCCCAGGTAGGCGCGGATCCAATCAATCAGCGAGATGTTCCAGCGCCGCCAGAACTCGGTGAGCGTCTTCGCCCCGTATGGCCATCGAAAGTTCTCGGACAGTCGGAAACCGAAGATCCGCGCGAGCCCGATCGCCATGTCGGCATATCCAGAGAGATCAAAATAGATCTGCAAGGCGAAGCAGATAGCCCCGAGCCAGGCCTGCAGCATGCCGAGCTCGCCGACCGGCATCGCAAAGACCGCGGCCGCCGGCGCCCCCAGCGTGTGGGCGACGAGGACGACCTTGCACAATCCGACGACCAAGCGCCGCACACCGTACGCGAACGCGGCCATCGTCACCCGCCGTTCGGCCAGCTGCGGACCCATCTCGCGGTACCGCACCAACGGACCAGCGCAGAGCAGCGGGAAAAACACCAGATAGAGCGACGCCCGGATCGGGCTCGCCTGGTGGGGCGCCTGCCCGCGGTAGACGTCGACCACATAGGAGATCGCGTGGCACGTGATGACGGTCAGCCCCAGCGGAGCGAGCAGCTGGGGCACGGCGAACGACCGCCCGGCGAACCGGTCAAGGTCGCCGCCAAGCGGCACGACGAACTTGTAGACGCCCAGCAGCACCACATTGCCGGTCAGCGCGAGAGTAAGCAGCGCCTCCGGCAACGGGCTTGGTCGATCTGATGGAACAGTGATGCGTCGCGCCAAGCCGATCGCCAGCGCCACGGCGTAGTTGAAGAAAACCGAGGCGGCGATGAGCCGGATGAAGGTCCCGACGCCGCTGAGGAGGAACACGATGCTGCCACCGAGCAGCACGGTGTTGGCCAAACTGAAGCGTCTGGAACCCTCCAGCCAGCTCCGGGGCGTCACCGCCACCGCGATGAAAAAGAGCGCGAACAACGGCGGGAGGAACCGGAAGAGAAACGCAGTATCGGTAAGCAGCACGGCCCAGAAGTGCGCCCCGGCAGTGGGGCTCGATCAGCGGCTGAGCTCGGCGTAGATTATCTCGGCGTTCTGCTCGGCGCTGGTCAGCGTGCCGCGGCTCATGGCGTAGTCCGCGAAGCGCGCATCCAAGTTGAGCGACGCGGCCGCCGCCGCCGCCGTCTTCCCTTCCTTCATTCCACGCTCGACCGCTATCAGGAAGTCACGATTGAATTCGCCGAACTCGTGAAAGTCGGCCCAAGTCATGACTGGGCTGTGTCCCGGAATCACCGTATCGACCCCTTGGATCGTCTCGGCGGCGGCCAGCACAGTCCGCGGGTAGCTCACACCGCTGCCGCCGTTGTTCACGTCGATGAAGGGCGTGCCCTTCCACGCGAACAGGTCCCCGGTGTGCGCGACACCGAGAGCGGGGAAGACAACGATCGAGTCACCGCTGGTGTGACCGCGACCAAAATAATAAAGGTCTATCTGGTCGTCGCCCTCGAGCACGGAGAGCCGGTTCTCAAAGGTCCGACTGGGCAGGTAATGTCGCCCGGTCGTCGACTGGAACGGCTCCATGCGCTCCATGTTGGTCTTGGTGTTCGTGTGCGCCACGAATTCGATCGGGAGCTCGAAATCGACGTTGCTCCCGACGTGATCCCCATGGGTGTGGGTGTTGATGATCATCGTCACCGGCTTGTCAGTGACGGTCTTGATCTTGTCCAGGATGGCGCCGCCCCACTCGGGGTTCTTCGTGTCGACCACCACCACGCCGGCATCGGTGACAAATGCCGCGGTGTTGCCACCCCCGCCGGTGATGAGGAAGAGGTTGTCCTTCACCTGCTCGATCTCGGCTACGTTACCCTGCGCGGCCAGACACGCGACAATAGAGATCCCGCCGACCGCAATCAACACACCCAGCACCACTATCCGTCTCATGACAGCCCTCCCGGACAGGCGAACGAACTTCAAGATCCTACGTCTGCGCCGACGCCGTGTGCCGAGTCGCTCGCTGAGCACGACGATAAACGCTTCTGCCACACGCGGCGCGTGGCAAATTCGCGACAGCGGAACTCAGGACGAAATAGGTCGACCCGCGTCCGACCTACCGTTCGGTCGGGTCTGAGCCGTCAAGCGGGGCACCGGTGCCGGACGATCCGGCAAACAACCGACGCCCATCGGGAAACGTCACGTCCCGGCCATTGGCCCTGCTGGCGCCGTCAATCGCCTGATACCCCTCGACCAGCACCTCGGTACCCGGCACCACCGACTCCCGGCTCCACCCACGTCGCACCAGCGCACCGGGAGGGCCAGCCTCAATCATCCAGCTCTCCACGGTACCGTCGTCTTTCTCGACATCGATGTGCATCCAAGAGTGGGGGTTGATCCACTCCATCTTCGTAATCTTGCCCTGCAAGGCGACCGGCCTGTTCGCATCGAACTCGGCCGAGAACGCGTGATGCGCCTGGACTGCCGCGCTGGCCAGAAGCAGGCCGACACCAAGTCCGGCTACCATGACGGTTACTCTCTGTCGCATAGCACCACCTCGCTATCTTCCACCACTTCTCCTGCTCCGACCGCCTGCCCGGTCTGCCAGCGTCGGTTGACCCGTGCGGACTCCTTGCTGCTATCGACCCGCTTCGGCCTCGCGCGCGCGCGCGCCGCTGAGGATGTTGGTCATGCCGTAGTTGCCTTCGTGACACGCGTATTCGACGAGCTCGTACTGGGTGTCGCCCCTGACATACGTGAACATACCGGTCCAGGGACGCGTCCAGATGGTCGGGTCGTCGATCGTGAACCGGTACTCCAGCGTATCTGGGCCGGTGCGCGTATAGCGCTCAGTCAGAGTCAGGGTGTCGCTGGATCCCCGGTACGGCGCTCTACCGTTGAAATTCGTGATGTCGACGACCAGCGTGTCACCTTCCCAACGCCCCCTGGCGTCGCCCCGCCATGACGTGATAGCCGAACCGAGATGCGGCCGCGGGTCCGTGGGGATGACACGGGTCTCGTGCACCATCTCTACCTGCATGGCGACATGGCCAGGTCCCTGCACAATCTGGAAGCCGTTGTTGTACACCCCGGGCGTCGGCACCAGGCTCCGCGTGATGCACCGGACCCAGGAACTGAGGTCCTCGGGCCCCTCGGCCAGCGGTCGCCGAGCCGCGCGTGCCGCGGCCGTCAGCGCCTCGCCCCGCGCCGTCATCGGCGGGATCCGGCCATCCGGCGGATCGATCACCATGGCTACCTGCCTCGAGGGTGCGGATTTTACGTACCCGAGTGTCGTATCGCGCCACTCCGACTCGTAGCCCCAGATGCTCCCCAGCGTCCCGCGCTCTCTCCGCGCAGCTGCCTGCTCGGGTGTCAGCACATCGACATCGGCCAGCTCGTCGGATCGCTGGAGGGGAATACCGTGCGCAGCATCGCCAGTCCAGACGCCCTGGAAATCAGGTGTCCCCCACGGGGTCCTGGACACCGTGTATGGCTGGAGGTCGGTCGTGATGTCGATGACCGCAGCCATTTCGGTGACCACGCCAGCGAACCCGGCCTCGACGACCGCGAGACTGACGTTGTCCGGACCGTCGATGATCGCCCGCCTGGCGGCGGTCCGCCCCCCTTGGGGCACCGCGGGCCCTTCGAGGAATTCGAGGCCCTTGCGCCGCATCTCGGCCACGGCTGAATCAAGGTCGTCAACAGAAAAGGCAATATGGTCGATGGCTCGCCCGGCGGTCGCCGCCGGCGTGCCCTCCTGGTGACGCATGGCCAGGAGCCAGATATCGCCGAGTCGGACGCCGTCCAGCCGGTCCCTCAGCCTGGCGCTTTCGCCGCCAAACATCTCCTGATACCACGCCAGAGTCGCCCCTGGGTCGGTCGCGCTGAGATGAATGTGGTGGAACCCCAGGGTGTCAGCATCCTCCACCATCTCGATCCGCGTTCCCCACGGGTCGAAAATAAAACCGTACTTGAACAAGCCCGGCACGTCGCGCAGCGTCGAGCCGTCTTCGAACCGCTGCAACCTGACCCCGGATCCGCGCACGCCGACGGACTCGAGGTCGGCCATCTTGGCGGTCAGGTCGGGATAGGAGAAGGAGATATGGTCGATCCCAGTGCGCTGGCTCGTGCCCAGCGTCGGCCGCGAGTCGAAAACGACCTGGGCGCCGCGACAGTCGACAGCGTCACCGCGGTCCGCCAGCGGCTGACAGTCCAGGTATCGCTCGTACCACTTGACCGCCTCGGTGGCATTCGATGTCGTCAGGTGTACGTGGTGGTAGTCGGCCGCGCGTGCGATGACCGGCACCGCGACGAGTGAGGCCAGCGCTACGCCGAACAGCATACCGATTGGTGTTCGGTTCATGTCAGGATCCTCGAATCCAGTATCTCTGCCGTTGACTACCGGGTGGGATTCTTGCGCAGATGCCCGTATATCAGATCTTCCGCGAACTCGACGCACTTGAATTCCAGCACCTGAGCGTTCTCTTCAAGACGCCGGTAGAGCGGCATCCTGATCGTCCAGGGCGCCGTGAACACCTCCGGGTCGTCCATGGTCGCCTCGTACATCAGTGTATTGGGCCCCATCGGCGTATATCGCTCGACGACATGCAAGGCGGGGCTGGCGTAGTTCCCAGCCCTGTCGAACCAGGCCTGACCGTTGAACCCGGCGACGTCGACCACCAAGGTGTCGCCGTCCCAGAGTCCGTGCGACCGCCCCATCCAGGTATCTATCGGCGCGCGCTCGGGATTCTCCTTGTCCATGTGAATCGTCCGGTTCGCCTCGGCGAACCCGTAGACGATCATGATCTTCTTGTCGCCCTGAATGATCTGAAACGGGTGGGGCAGGTAGGTCGCGCGCGGTACTCCCGGCAAGAAGCACTTAATCTCCGGGTCGTCGGTATATCGATTCTCAAAGTTGCGCTGTCTTTGCTCCAGGGCTGACGCCTGATAGGGGATAACGTTGCCAACCACGACCCCCTGGCCCGGAGGGATGGCGCCGATCGCACCAAAGTCGGCTGGACCGGCGCTCGCCGGATGGTCCTGAAGGTCCCAATGCGCTGTGCCGATCGCCTGCCACACTCCGTTCAGGTCGGGATGACCGTCAAAAGCCCGCGAGACCGCAGCCGTCTGCGCCACCGCGGGGCCTGCAACGAACGAGACAACCGCGAACAGCGCGACCACAACCATGAACGTCTCTCTCAGCCGGTCGCTCATCTGATCGACACTCCTTCAGGTTCACATCGCCGCGCGCGGAACGGCCAATATAACAGAGCTCGAATCCATCTCCTACGGCATCGCTCGTCGGGCGCTCGGCTCGAACCGCGTGAGGCTCAGGCCTCGGCAGCGGCCGCCTGGCGACGAGGCGGCCGCGCGAACCCGAGTGAGATCAACGCGACAACGGCGAGACCTGCCGCGATGAAAAAGGCGTACTGGTAACTGTTAAACGCGTCGAAGACGCGGCCGGCAATATACGGACCAATGAGACCCGCCACGCCGTATGCCGAGAAGAGCAGCCCGTAGTTCAGGCCCATGTGCTTTGTGCCGAAGAAGTCTGCCGCGGTGGTGGCAAACACCGACAGCTGCGTACCGAAGCACCAGTAGATGACGAAGATGAGCGCATACAGAAAGACGGCCTGTCCGCGGAAGATAAACAGCGCCGGCATGGCAACCGCCGACACCAGAATCATAATGCGCAACACGCTCAGGCGACCGATCAGGTCTGACATCCACCCGGATACGATTCGCCCACTCGCACTCCCGATCGCCCCAGCCAGCCCCGCCGCCCCCGCGGCCATCCCGGCACTCACCGCAAAAGGCACCAGCTGGCTGATGATCATCAGGCCGGCCGTGGTGCCAAGGCAAAAGGCAATCCAGAGTGCGTAAAAGGTGGGCATGCCCAGCATCTCACCGGTCGGGATGTCGCGCAGCGTGCGTTCGGCAGGTGCCGCCTGCGGACTCCAGCCCTCTGGCTGATACCCGGCCGGAGGATTCTTGAGCAGCCACGTGCCCACCATGCACATCAGGAAGAGGACCACTCCGATGATCTGGAATGTGGGCCGCCAGCCAAATCGCTCGATGAGCGCGTTGCCGACAGGTATGAAGATCGCTGACCCACCGCCGTAGCCCGCCACCATCAATCCGACCACCAGACCGCGTTTATCGGGAAACCACTTCGACCCCACGGGGATCGGAGTGGCATAGCCGAACCCGTTGCCCAATCCGACGAGGAATCCGAATGCGACATACAGATACGGCAACGAGGTGGTGAAGCTGGCGAGGATGAACCCTAGACCGACCAGCGTCCCCCCAATGGCGGCTGGAATCCGCGGTCCCCTCCGGTCCTGAATTCGACCCGCCACGGCGAATGCAACCGCGAAGGTGACGATCGCGATCGAGAAGACCCACGAGGTCTGGGTGCGGGTCCAGCCGAATTCGGCTTCGAGCGGGCTGACGAACGTGCTCCAGGCATACAGTGAGCCGAGAGCAAGGTTCATGGACACCCCCCCCAGGACAGGGAGCCAGCGGTTCGTAGTTTGCGCTTCCGTGTTGGACATTTCGACTGCTCCGCAAGCGGCGCCACACTGACGCCAGGAATTGCCGGGATTCAATGCTGCGGGCCACAGGGTACGTCGTTGTGCTGGCCCCTTGCAACTTCTGACGCACGATCACGTCTAAGCCCTTAGCAGGAGCGCCCCCTCATGCACACATTCTCGCTACGACGCGCGTTACGCACGCTCTTCGGCACGCCGTTCGTCACCATCGTCGCGATGGCGTCCCTGGCCCTCGGCATCGGGGCCAATGCGGCGATCTTCTCCCTGTTCGAGCAGTTCCTCCTGGAGCCGCTGCCGGTGCAGACGCCGGAGCAACTCGTGAACCTCGCGGTGCCTGGCCCGAAGCCGGGGTCGACATCGTGCGGGCAGGCCGGCGGCTGCGACGAGGTGTTCTCTTACCCGATGTTTCGCGACCTCGAGCGGGAGCAGACGCCGTTCGCCGGTGTGGCGGCGCATGTGTCGTTCGGCACTAACCTCGCCTACCAGGGCGAGACGATGACCGGCGCCGGACTGTTCGTCTCGGGCAGCTACTTCGGCGTGCTCGCCTACACCGTGGCGCAACGCACGCGGGAGATCGGCCTGCGCATGGCACTGGGCGCCGATGCCGGTCGGATCCGGGGCATGGTGATGCGACAGGTCAGCCGGATGACGCTTGTCGGCGGCGCCGTTGGCTTGATCTTGGCAATCGGACTCGGCCGTGTGGCTCGGTCCCTGTTGTTCGAGATCCAGAACACCGACCCGGTGGTCCTGATCGGCGCAGTGAGCGCACTGACGCTCGTCGCGCTCGGCGCCGGCGCCATTCCGGCCAGGCGTGCATCGCAGATCGACCCGATGCGCGCCCTGCACTACGAGTGATCGCCCTCCCCTGGCAGTCACGACGATACAATTGTCCGCTACGGAGACGCGGGCGAAAAAGGGGCAAAGCATGCGGCAATTACTCTTTCTGATGCTGCTAGCAGCGGGAACGCTCAAGGCACAAGATCCGGTGGCCAGGATGTATGACGAGCAGGTGACGCTGGTCGAGAACGACGTGCTGTGGCTGGTCGAGGCGATGCCGGCCGACAAATACGACTTTGCGCCCACGGACGGACAGTTTGCCGGTGTGCGAACTTTCGGCGAGCAGGTCAAGCACCTGGCGACCATGATCTACCTGACGTCAGCACTCGTACTGGAAGAACGATCGCCACACGGACCGGGAACCCACAACAATGGCCCAGACGAGATCCGGTCAAAGGCCCAGATCATCACGTTTCTGAAGGACTCGATCACGTATGCCCGCCGAGCCATGGCTTCGCTGACCGAGGACAACCACTTGACCCCAGTCGCATCTGCGTTCGGACAGATGCCGCGTGCAGCGGTTGCCGCGGGTGTGGCCTTCCACAGCTTCAATCACTACGGACAGATGGTGGTCTACGCGCGCATGAACGGCATCGTGCCGCCGGCAAGCGTACCCACAGGGGATGAGGTGCGGTGAGGGAGGGGCGACTCTCGTCGCCGAGGACCCGGCGTCCGACCATTCGTTTAAGGGCGACGGACCGTGACGTCAGACTCCCTCGCGACCACCGCAAACCAATACGCGGTCTTCGACGGAAGCTACTGGAGTGCGTGGCCCGCGAGGGGACCTTGGATGGCCAGGCCGGCCACGTCCCAGCGGCTCACGGCGGCGCCACCGCCCCCATCGATGAAGACCACGATCGGCTCATTCCCAACGTGGTCGTGTGCCAAGGCGACTTCGTCGGTGTCGACCGGATACGCGCGTACGTCGTGTCCGATCCGAGCAACGATGACCATCGTGCCAGCCTGCAATGGCCCATATGGACGTCGAGAGACCGGGAAGGGGAACTGCCATCGTAGCTCACGCCATACAACAGCCCGTGCATGTCGTTGACGAACAGACGGCCCGTTCCCGGTTCGTCGACCAGGAGCATCATGCGTGCCGGCTGCCCGTCAACATCGGGGAGCGTGGCAAATTCGACGACGTTGACGGACAGGACCCCGTCGGCCGCTGGAATCGGTAAGGAAAAGGGATCGTTGGTCGTCTGAGCGAGCGCGGACGATGCCATCAGCAGCGATGCCACCACGACACGAAATGTCCAACTGGCCATGGGTATCCCTCCCCCTTGCAAAAATTCGTGGGGCAAGGGTGTCGGCGAGAGAGCCACAGGGTAATCCCTCGGCCTCACGGGAGCGCGAATGCCACCACCGCGTCGCTGGCGGCCACCGCCACATACTGTCTGTCGTCGCCGCCCATATAGGTGATCGGGTTGGCATTGCCGAACCCCGCCAGCATGCCCACCCATATCTCACGACCCGTCGCTGCCTCGACGGCGCGAAGACGGTTATCGTCGGTACCGGCCACAAACAGCAGACCGCCGGCGGTGACAATGGCGGCCGCGCGGATCGGGCGGCCCGTGTCCTGCTTGCCCTCCGGCAGCTGGTCGGTCACGCCGAGTGTGATCTGCCACGCGATATCGCCGGTCGAGGCGTCGACGGCCGTCAGCCGACCCCAGGGCGGCTTCTGACATGGCAGTGTCGCGTCACCGATCCTGACCGTGAAGCTAGATGGACGCGGAGCGCGTTTCACGTAGGGCACAGCCGACCCGTCGGGTGCCGCTTCCATCCACCCCAGCAGACCAAGGTCCTGCGTCGCCACGAACACATAGCCCGTGGCAGGATCGAACGCCGCCCCACCCCAATTCGCGCCGCCGACGCCCCCCGGGAAGGAGATCGTCGTCCTGGACGGCGCCCCCTCGGCGCGATACGCCCACGGAGTGAATGGACCCGCGTTGTAGAGATCGCCCAGCGTCGCGACCAACTCCTCGCACGCCGCGGCGTGCTCGGCCGACGTGTCGGCGGCAGTGACGAGGTCGCCTGGCTCGTAACCGACACGCCCCAAGGCGGGCGGCTTCAGGGGAATCGGTTGAGTCGGAAAGGACAACTCGCCCGGCACGTCGCTCTCGGCAACCGCGCGCTCCTCGACCCCGTAGATCGGTTCGCCCGTAACCCGATTCAGGATGTACAGGTAGCCGGACTTGGTGGTCACTCCGAGCGCGGGAATCACGCCACTGTCCCGTGCGATGTCGAACAGCACCGGTGGGGCTGGCGGATCGGCGTCCCACAGGTCGTGATGGATGGTCTGGAAATGCCATCGGTACGCGCCCGTCTCGATATCCACGGCGACCACCGAGTTCCCGTAAAGGTTGGCGCCGTGCCGATCGCCCCCGTAGTCAGCCGGGATGGGTGACGCCAGCGGCAAGTACAGAAGCCCGCGTTCTTCGTCCATCGAAAAATAGAACGGCCAGGCGTTGACACCGAGGCGGTCGCGCCAGCTATCCCCTTCCCACGTGTCGTGCCCCGGCTCACCCGGTTGTGGCACCGAGCTGAACTCCCACACCTTGTCGCCGGTCCGAGCGCTGAAGGCGCGGGCATTGCCGATGCCGCCGGGGGCGCCACGCGGCGTGTTGGCGCCGACCACGACAATGTCCCCGTACACCAGCGCCACCGAGTTGTAAGGCACCCCCATGTCGGTCTCGCCAGCCAGTCCAAAGCTCTCGACCGACGCGCCGGTGGCTGCATCGAGCGCGATCAACCGCGTGCCGGAGGTCACGATGATGCGCGCCGGTGTCATGTCATCGCCAGGCCAGTGGGACACACCGCGTCGGGACGGCGCACCGCCGACGATCGGATGCCGCCAGATCTCTCCGCCCGTATCCGGGTCGAGCGCGACCACCCGGTCGGCCGCCGGCAAATACATGACGCCGTCGACCACGATCGGCGTCGCCTGCGAGTTCGGTCCTCGCCCGCCGTCAGACGCCTCAGCCGCCACCGAATAGGTCCAGGCCTCGGTCAAGTTCGCCGCGTTGTCCGTCGTGATCTGCGTCAGCGGCGAGTGGCCGGTTCCGGCCAGATCGCGGCGGTACATGGGCCAGTCGGTGCCGTCGAGTGTCGAGGTCTCTTGCAATGCACCGCCACACTGCGTCAACGCGATGGTCAGCACCGCACCTCCCACCACTACCGTCACTCGCTTGGAATGCACCACGTCTCATCCTCCGGTTGGGAATCCTTGGAAACGGGCATTGTATCTCGGCGTTCCGCGTTCCTGGAACCAGGCTTCGAGACGGTGCAGGCCCTCCGTAATCGTGATGGCCGGTTCGTAGCCGAGCTCCGTGCGGGCGGCGGTGATATCGAACCAGTGCGCCGTGGCCAGCTCGCGGGCGACGAAACGCGTCATCCGCGGCTCGCCTGTCAAGCGAAGCAACCCATAGGCCGCTTCCAGGATCGCACCGGCTGACCAAGCAACACGGTGGGACATGGAGCGGGTGACCGGGGGGAGTCCGGCGGCGGCCAGGACGCCGTTGATGATCTCCCACAGGGCCATCGGCTCGCCCTGGCTGATGAAGAAAGGCCTGCCGGCGGCGCGGGGATTGGTCTCCAGCGCATCGGCGGCCACGAGATGGGCGCGTGCGGCATTGTCGATGTAGGTCGTGTCGACCTTGTTGGTGCCGTCTCCGACGCGACGCAGCGTGCCGGCTTGCCCCTGGCGCACGATCCGGGGCACGAGGTGGTTGTCCCACGGACCCCAGATTAAGTGCGGTCGTAGCGCGAGCGTGTGGAGGGTCTCACCGTTTGCGGCCAGGACCGCCTGCTCGGCCAGGGCCTTGGTCGCCGAGTAGTGCGAATGATACTTGTGCGGATAGGGGGTCGACTCGTCCACCCCTTCCATCGAGCGACCGTCGAAAATTACGCTCGGGGAACTGGTGTAGACCAGCCGGGGTACGCCGTGTTCCCGGCAGGCCGCGAGGACATTATGGGTACCGCGGACGTTGGGTTCGAAATACGTATCGTAGCGACCCCAGATGCCGGACTTGGCGGCAACGTGGAACACAACATCGCACCCTGCGCAGGCCTGTCCAACAGCCTGTGCGTCCCGCAGATCACCGCGGAGCACCTCCACGCCCAGCGCTGCCAGATCCGGGTAGACGCCGCGGGCGAGGCTGCGAACCCGGTCGCCACGCGCCAGCAACTGCTCGACGACCGCCCGGCCGAGAAACCCGCCGCCACCGGTGACCAGCGCCGTGAGGGGTCGGTGGAACGACGATGCGGTGTGCCTCATCGGACCTGCTCCTTGGCCCAGATCGCCAGTTTCTCGCGAACGATCTTCGAGTTGTGGCGCGCGTCGACAGGAAACGCCTGGTGGAAGAGGAGCGTCGTAATTTCCCGGGTTCTCGCGTCGGCGGCCGCGAGCGTCAGCAACTCGCGGGTCAGCGCCGCGGTGTCTGCCCCCGTGTCGTCGCCCTCGAGCTGGATGCAGATGACCGGCAGCTGTCGACCCGCCTCGCCTATGCCGACCAGCGCGCTACGACAGACGCGCGGATGCTGATTGAACATGGCCTCGCACGGCACCGTGAACAGTGTGCCTGTCCTGGTGACGACACGGTGCGCCTTCCGGCCGCAAAACCACAGTCGACCCGTCCCATCGACATATCCCACATCGCCCATCCGGTGCCGCGTCGATGATCCGTGCGCAATCTTCGCCAGGGCCGTGGCGCCCGGGTCGTTGTGGTAGGTGCGTGTGACCACGGAACCGGTCACCGTGATCTCGCCGATGTCCCCAGCGGGGAGCTCGAGGTCGTCGGACCAGTTGGCGATTGCCGCGTCATCGATCCGGATGATGCGCACGTCGAGGCCGTCCATCGGAACGCCGACGCACGTACCGGCCCCTCGCTTCGTCCGTTCTGCCGTATCGCCCAGGATCTCCCGGCTGCCGATCGACGCGACGGGCAGCGCTTCGGTGGCCCCGTAGGGCGTGTGCACTTCCGCCTCAGGCCCGAGCATGGCGTGCATCCGCTCGAGCACGGCGGGCGGAACCGGCGCCCCGGCCGTAACGACGCGCTCGAGCGTGGGCAGGGTCGTCCCGTGCGCCTCGCCGTACCGGCTCACCCGGTCGAGCAGCGCCGGCGACCCGAACATGTGCGTGACGCCGTGGTCGCCGATCGGCTCGATGATCTTGCTCGGCTCCACCGAGCCGGGGCGGCTGAAGTCCATCTCAGGGATCACGGCCGTCATGCCCAGTGCCACATCGAACAGGGCAAACAGCGGGAACGTGGGCAGGTCGACGTCCTCGGCCGAATACCCGAAGTGCGAGTGCAGGTATCGCACCTGGGCGTCGAACATACCGTGTTCGTAGAGCACGCCCTTGGCCGGACCGGTGCTGCCGCTGGTAAACAGAATGGCGGCCGGATCATGTTCCGTGGTGGGCACCGGCTCGTAACGCCGCCACGGGTCGCTGCGAATGTCTGCGCGGCGCAGCCCGCCCCAGAACCACCGGCGACCTACGGTAACGGCCACCCGGACAGAGCGAAACGAGCCCGGGTAGAGCGTGCGAAACACATGCGCACGCGGGACACCGATGAAGGCCTCGCCCCGCACCGCCGCGAGACACATGCGCATCTGCCGCCGGCCGATGCCAGGATCGATCATGACCGGGACCGCACCGACCTTGAAGAGAGCGAAGACCAGCGCGAAGAAGTCCGGGCCGGGCGTGAGAAAGACGATCGTGCGTGTCCCACGCGTGACGCCGACATGCTCGAGGCCGTAGGCGTAGCGATCGGTCTCCTGCTCGAGCGCGGCGAACGTCACGTCCGCGTAGCGGGCGCGCCCCGAAGCATCGCGGCCGGCGGTCCAGACCACGGCACGTTTGTCCGGATACCGTGCGGCCATCGCCGTGAGCTGCGCCGCGATGTTGACCGGACCCTTGCCCGGCCGCGTGTCGGGGAGCGACGCGGCAGGTGCGTCGTGACGTGCGAGGGTCATGATCCGGACGGACCCATCGGATGCGCGTCGAGAAACGCGTGGACGAGCGGGCCGATCTGTTTGCCCGCGTCTTCGAGCACGTAGTGCCCCGCACCGGGGAACGTGTGCACGATCGCCTCCGGAAACCGCGTACGCCAGCCGGCCAGGAAGGCGGCATCGAACACGAAATCGCGCTCGCCCCAGCAAATCACCATGGGCACGTCCCGCAGGAGGTGCAGGTGGTCCTCGACCCATCGCACCAGATTGTAGCTACGGTCTCCGGGGTCGAGCGGGATGTCCTGCACGAAGCGTAGAGTCGCGATGCGGTTGGCCCACGAGTCGTACGGAGCGCGATACGCCTTGCTCACGTCGGGTGGCATCCGCGTCACGCTGGCCATCCGCGTGGCCAGATACGAGAAGGCGTTGAGGCCGCGGACGAGCGGCGTCGCGAGCGGGCCCAGATTGCGGACAATCGACAGCCGCAGGGGCAGGGCCTTGCCGTCCGGGAGCCCGAACGCGGCGGTGTTGAGGATCACAAGGCGCTTCACACGCTCGACCCGACGCAATGCGCAGGCCAAACCGATCATCCCGCCCCAGTCGTGTACGCCGAAGGTCAAATTGTCACCGAGTTGGAGGTGCTCGACAAGTGCATCAAGGTCCGCCACGCGACGTTCGAGGCAGTACGGGTACTCAGCGTCGCCGGGCTTGTCGGACAGCCCACACCCGATGTGGTCGACCGCGATGACGCGATACGACTCGCGCAGCTCGGTGATCAGACCGCGAAAGAAGAACGACCAGGTCGGGTTACCGTGTACGAGGATGACCGGCTCGCCCGCTCCCTCGTCGACGTAGTGGTAGCGATGCCCCTGGATGTCCAGCCAGTGACTCTCGAAGGGATAGAGATGACGGTACGCTGAGAGGTCCACGCTAGTGTCGTGTCACCACTCGAGTCCCAGGAGCAGACAATTCAGCCCGCTCCCGATGCCGAAGAAGCCGACGCGCTGACCGCGTTCGAGAAACCCGCGTTCATCGGCGATGGCCGCGGTGATCGGCACCGAGACCGTGCCGATATTACCGAGGTACTCGAAGGTCGAGAAGTCCCGATCGAGCGGGATACCCATAGCGCTCAGGACGGCCTTGCGATGGGGCGCCCCCACCTGGTGACAGATCACGCGGTCCGGCCCCTCTGGCCAGCCGAGCTCGTCGACGAACTCGCGGAACGTCTCGGTGCCCAGGGCCACGCCGTGCTGGAGTGTGCCGACCGCGTCGGTTTCCATAACCACCGGGCCGTCGGTCGGGACACCCGTACCCGGACCCCAGTGACTCAACGCGTGGTGCTCCGGCGCCGCGCGAGCGACCCCGCCGACAAGGCGATGCGCGCCGGTCGAGCGCGGCGCGTCGGTCAGCACGATGCCGATCGCACCCGACCCGCCGGTCATCGTGGCCATCGACTTCTTGAACATCTCCATGCTCGGGTCGCGAACCATGCGCTCGATGGTCATATCGACAACCGGCCGCGCCGACTCGCACGACACGACCAGGCCTGCGCGAATCTGGCCGAGCTCGATGGCGTTGGCCACCTGGAAGAGCGCGTTCATCACACCAAGACAGGCGTTGCACGTATCGTGCACGACGGTATGGCCGCCGATGCCCAGGGCGTCGGCGGCCGCGCAGGCCGTCGCGGGCTCGAGGTTGTCGCGACAGACTCCTCCGTAGACCAGCATGCCGATCTCGTCGGCGCCGACCCCGGCGGCCGCGAGCGCCTTGCGTCCGGCCAGGGCCGCACCGTCGGCCATGCGTTGACCGGCATCCCAGAAGCGGCGCTCACGCACACCGGTCAGTGCCGCGATCTGGCCAGACGGCAGCTTCAGGGCGTCGTACACCGGCGCAAGACGATCTTCGAGGGCAGCCGACGTGACAACATTCGGGGCCAGCTCGTAGCCGATGGACTCGATGGTGACGCGGGAGTATCGCATCGTGCAGAAGCGTCCGGGTCACGCCAAACCGTCGACCAGGCGCACGCCGAAGTCCTTCATTTCGTAAATCGGGATGCCGTCTACCTTGAGAAAGCCGTTGCCCACGACAGTCGGGGTCGGCCCATCCTGGATCTCGGTGACCACGACCTCGACTTCAACGCGACGATTGCTGGGAACGATCTGGCCACGGTACACCCACGAGTGCTCGCGGCCAATCAGAATGGGCTCGAAGCGATGCGTATGCCGCAGCCGCTCGCCCCAGCGCTCGAGAGCGACCACTTTGAGCAGCTGCAGGAACGACTCCAGGCCTAGAGAGCCGGGACAGACCGGATCCTGATAGAAGTGCGCCGCGAAGAACCACTCGCGAGCATCCACCTCCTTGACGCCCCGGATGAATCCTAGTCCGTGCGGTCCGCCGTCCGGCACGTACAGCTCGATTTCGTCGATCATGCGCAACGCTCGAGCAGGCAGAAGAGCGCCGTCGAGATGCGCGCCTCCCGTATCGTCGGGCGTGATCGGTGCCCGTGTCTCGAGCGCGATCCGCCGGCCGCGCCGCGCCTCGTCGACCTCGGGCACGTAGAGCCGATCCGACGCGTCGCGGATACCGACCTGCTGGGCCAACGCGGCCACCGAGAAAAAGCCGAATTGGGTGTCGCCATCGTAAACGATGCGGCCGGCCCGCCAGATCTGGATATCAAACGACTGCACGATCATGCCACCGGCTTCGGAGACCTTGGTCATCCGAACGCGCACCGTCAACGTGCCAGCATCACCGAATAGCTCCTCGTACAAGGTCGCCCTGCCACCGAGGTTGCGGAACGACAAGTCGTCGCGGCTGCGCAGGGCCGACCCCAGGTACGCTGCAAGCCACCCGCACGGTTGCAGCGCGACTTCCAGCACGATCGCGAACGGCATGGACTGCTGGCGGTTAGCGCGAAAATACCATCCGTCGCGGGGCACGTCGTACTGCGCCTCAATCCATCCGCCCGGCTCGAGGTGCCAGGCCTCGGCGTGAATGTCGGTGATGCGGTCAAGGAACGTGTACGGGGGCCCGGGCAGCCGGGCAATTCGCCGGTCGGCGTCGAAAACGCAATACGGCTCGCCGAACGCCTCCGACGGCCTGCCCACGGCAAAGGCCAGGATGTGGTCGGTGTCGTAAAGGGCTGGACGCGCCGCCGCCGGAACCGGCGCGGCGCCGATAGGTGCAGGGGACGACGGACGGGTGCGACCGCGACGCCACGTGGCCTCGATCTGTTCGCGAGTCGCACCGGTCATCTTCAGCGACATATCGGTGAACTGGACAATCCGCTGTCCGTCGGCGTACACAAGCGCATCGGCGACCGCATACGGTTCAGGGTTGTAGCCGATCTCTTGGATCTGCACTTCGTAGGTGACCACGCGCGTTGCCGGGGTCACCGGTCCGCGGCAACGCAGCGTGCTGGACACCCTGGGCACCGGCTCGTAACACACGCCGGTCTGCTCCGTGACCCAGCCCATCCGCATCAACAGCACCCGCAGGGTGTGGACGCAGCACTCGTACATGAGCGTTCCAGGCATGACCATGTCGTCGACAAAGTGGCAGGTCAGGAACCACTCGTCTCCACGGATGTCCGCCTCCGCGCGGGTCAAGCCGAGCCCGCAGCGCCCGCCCGTCGGGTCCAACTCGACGATGCGATCGATCAGATGCATCCGCCCACCGGGGATGCGCACCGGGTCATTCAGGCCGAGCCCATTGAACAGGGGGCCGAAGCACCCCGCCAGGTCGCCGCCACGCAGGGCCGCGAGTTGCCGCGCGTCGTACGACTCAACGGCCATCGGCACCAGGGTCTGCCAGAGGTGTCCTCGCGGCGCGGATGTCAGTGCCCGCTCTTCAGGAGCCAGCACGATGCCGCCAGACTCGGCGGTTTCCTGCTCGGTGAAGAAGCCGGCGCACCCGTCCTCCATAGTCACCACGAGTCGACCGTCGACGGTGCCCTCGAAGCGGAAGAAGAATAGGTAGGTCTCGCCCTGACGGACGAAGCGGTCGATGTGGATGTCGTAGCGGACGACCTCGCCCGCTTGCGGCAGCCCACGATGAAACGTCACCGTCGCGTCGAGCAGGCGGTACGCCCGCGTGCCCTGGAGCGCCAGGTCGATCCCGAGATACGAGCACAGGAACAGGTCCGCCTGCCCGGCCTCGACCGTGATGCAGACCGGAGCGCGGTGACCATCGAGATACCACGCGCCGGACCGCACGTCATGTTCTGTCACCACACGACCGGCGGTCATCGAGCCCTTCACGCCCTCGACGCCGAGGATGCGGTCAACCAGCATCAGCGGTTCGTCGGGGAGCCGCACGCGGACCGGGAAGCGATCCAGGGCCGCGAATTCGGGGCCCAGCACCTTCGCCGCCGAGCCAACGGCAAACTCCATGCACATGGCACGGTCGTACGCCGGTCGGGTCACGACCGGATCACGGGTCGCGGGCGCGTCCGGCACTCCGAGGATGTCGACCAGTCGCGCCTGGAACGCCAGCACATTACCCATACCCGCCACCGCGGAGCGCGAGAAACGCAGAAAGGCCTCGTGCGCCTGGGCTCGGGCCCCACTCGCCTCCGCCATCGATTCCACGAGGCTGTCGATCACGGGTCCGGGGACGTCCGAAGACCCGGTGCGCGACACGTGAACCGGCACGGGCGTGCGTACGTCGGGTGCGACGATGTGCTGACGTGGTCGCGTCGGCGCGGGGCTGGGCGGCAAGCGCGGCTGCGGTGCCGCCCCCCCCGTTGGGACGACCACAGGTGGCGTCACCGCACCCTCGTCGTCAGACGCCTGGTCCGGGTGTCCAAGCGCGCCGGTAGCATCGCCATAGACTGCCCCGAGATCGACGAGCACGCGCTCAGCAAACAGCGTCGCGAGAAGACGGAGCACCGTGCCCACGTCGTCCTCGCCCTTCACGCACGCCGAACGGGCCACGTGCGGTCGCCCCTGGAGAATCTTGTCGATCATGCGCGAGCACGACATCTGCGGGCCGGGCTCGACGAAGATCCGCACACCGTCGGCATACGCGCGCTCGATGGTCGCCGCAAAATCGAAACCGGACAGGGCCTGGGCCACGATCGCATCCGCCGCGGAGGTGCGATCCACAGTGTAGCTGCGCGCCAGCGCGGTGCTGTAGAAGCGCACACCCTCAGGCGGAGTCGTGGCCAGCAGGTGCAACTCACGATACGCGTTCTCCACCGACCGCACGATCGGACAATGGACCGTCGACACGCCGTCCAGATCGACTGCCTCGCAGCCCAACGCGGTGATCACCGCGTCGACCGCACCGCGCTGACCGCCGACGACACACTCGTCGGGCGCGTTGACGATCAGCAGATAGGCGCGGTCGACGCCGTCGAGCGCGTCGCGCACCGCGTCCTCTCGGCGGTTGACCACAACGCTCCGCCACGCGACGGTGTCGTCGTCGGCGAGGGCCCAGGCCCGGCGGGCGGCCTCGCACCGACCGGCAAGCTCCGACTGAAACAGCGGTGAGTGCCGCATGCGCTCGTACATCTCGTCGCGCGCGCGCCATGCCCGCATCGCGAACAGTGCCGTAGACTCCCCGAGGCTGTAGCCAATGACGGCCGACGGTTGCACCCCGAACCCGCGGAGCAGATCGCTCATCGCCACACCGTGCGCGACCTGGCCGAGCATCAGGGCCAGGACGGAACCCTCGGCGGTGCTGTCCGAGGCGTCTCGGGATCCGGCGCTCCAGTCGCGCCGGTGCGGGGTGAACAGGTGTGGCAGCAGTTGGCCCTTCAGGTGCGCCGTCTCCTCATCCAAGCGACGGAACACGTGCGGCCAGTGGACACCAATTCCGGCACCCATCCCGACGTAGTGATTGCCCGAGCCGGGAAACACGAATGCGACCTCACCGTCCCGCCCCAGCGGATGCGGCGAGTAGAACACGCCGTTACGGCCGTCCATCGCGGTCAACGGATCAGCGCGCACGCTGCGCTCGGCCTCAGTGACGGCTCGGCAAAGATCGTCAGCGTCGGTGGCGACGATCGCCACGGCGAGCGCGCCGTCGCTCGATGCAGACGTCTGCTGGGTGCGCGCGCTCCGAGCCAGCTCTTCGATGTCGCCATGATCGCCCTGCCGACTCTGCTCACCCCGCGTGCCGGTGGCGAGCGTCCGCAGCGCGGCCAGTCCCGCCAGAAGATCGGCCGCGTCACTACCGCAGACGCCGAAGAGCGCGTGATCTCTGCGGCCCAGAGGCTGGCCGAGCTCGACAGCAAGCGCGTCGGCGGGTCGCTCGACCCCTTCCAGCACGACGTGGGAGCATCCGCCGTCGAACGTCATCACGCTGACACCCGCACAGCGGGGCCCGTCGGCACGGTCACGCAGCCACATGTGAGGACGGATCGGCATGTGAAACGGGCTCGCGCGCCACGCGTCCGGTGCATTCGGCCGCCGGAATCCGCGCAACGGCGGGAGTATTGCTTGGTGAAGGCATATCGCAGTTTTCACCACGGACGCGAGACCGGCCGCCGCACCGGTGTGGCCGATGGTCGGTTTGGCCGAGCCGATCGCGCAGGGCGCGCTGTCGTCGTGGCCGAAAAACGCCGACAACGCCTCGGCCTCGACACGATCCTCATCGGGGTGACCGCTGCCGTGTGTCTCCAGGTAGCCCACGCGTCCCGGCGCAATGTCCGCGTCCGCGTATGCGCGTTCGAGTGCACGTGCGTAGGTCTCAGCGTCAGGGACCGGCGCCGTTCCCCCGGCGAATCCGAGGCCACGGATGACAGCGTAGATCCGGTCTCCCGAGGCGAGGGCGTCCGGCAGCCGTTTGAGCACGAGCGTGGCGGCACCCTCGCCCACGAGGGTGCCGTCCGCGGCCGCGTCGAACGGCCGCACCTCGCCGTGCTGTGAGAAGGGCCGAACGGCGTGCGTCGCCAGCATCGCCCGCACGTCACCCGGCAGATCCACCGCGCCCACGACGACGGCGTCCATTTCATGGTCGCGCAACGCTCGCAGACCGACGTCCAAGGCGCGAATCCCGGACGCTTCCTCGGCCGAGATCGCGAAGCTCGGCCCGCCGAACGCAAATTCACGGGCGATGCGACTGGCAATGATATTCCCCAGTGCGCCCAGCACGCGTCCCGAAGTCAACGCCGGGCCGGATTCCTCCCGCAGCGTGGCGATCCACTCGTCGAGCCGCTGCTCGTCGAGCTGCAGCCCCATTGTTTGGGCCCACTGCCTGGCCTGCCCAGGCAAAGCCCAACGATGATGAAAATTGGTGGTATTGAGATCGAGACCCATGCCGATAATCACGCCGGTCCGTAGAGCCGCATCTTGCTGCGACGACCCGGCGTCCGTCAGCGCCCGCGCAACCGACTGGAGCATGAGCAGCTGTTGCGGAAGGGTCTCCGGAATCTCGTTTGGCGGCAGACGAAACGCACCGACCTCGACGGATGCCGCGTCGATGTACGCACCGGGTGGTCTCCGATCGCCCCAGGTGGCATGGGCCGCGTCTTCGCACCCACGCCATCGCGTGTCCGGCAGCGGACCGATTGCCGAGTCACCCCTGAGCACCGCTTCCTGGAACGCCCGGAGCGAAACGAGGCCACCGAAGTGCGCGTCCATGCCCACGATGGCGACCGGCGGCGCCCCGTCGTCAGTGTCTGGCACGACGCCCAGGGAGGCTGTTGCGTTCCCCGCCTGTGACGTGGTGGTACCCCACGCCTCTCCTTCGACCTCCTCGGCTTCTTCCACCAGGAGGTGCGCGTTAATACCACCGAAGCCGAACGCGCTGACGGCGGCGCGGCGCGGCGTGTGTGCGGCACGGCGCTCCCACGGCCGCACGTCGGTCTGTATGTGGAACGGGCTCTGGACAGCGCCCGGGTCGGATCCGGTCCGGGCTCGGTCAAAGTTGGCCGACGGTGGCAACTGCCTGTCACGCAGCGCCAGCAGGACCTTGATCAGTCCGGCCGCTCCCGCGGCCGTCAGCAGGTGTCCGATGTTGGACTTCACCGAGCCGAGTGCGCACTGGCCCGGACGCCAGCGGGACTGGTGCCACAATGCGTGCAGGCTCTCGAGCTCGACGGTGTCACCGAGCGGCGTACCGGTTCCGTGGCATTCGATGAGATCGACGTCCTCAGGCACCCACCCGGCCTGGCGATAAGCCTCGCGCATGGCTCGTAGCTGGCCTTCGGAATCCGCTGCCAGCAGGCTCCCCGCGATGTCGTTAGACAACCCGATGCCGCGAATGACGCCGTAAATGGTGTCGCCGTCACGACGCGCGTCGTCTAGACGCTTGAGCACCACGATACCCGCACCCTCCCCCACCACGAGTCCATCCGCGTCGGCGTCGAACGGCCGGCACACACCCGAGGGCGACAGCGCCCGCAACTGGCAGAACCCCATCTGCGTGTAGAGGCTGTCGGGGCGAGAGACGCCGCCGGCGAGCATGGCGTCTGTGCGGCCGGTCCGCAATTCGTCACAGGCGAGTTTCACCGCACAGAGGCTCGACGCGCATGCCGCATCGAGCGTGCAGCTTCCGCCGCCCAACTGCAACGCCTGGGCTAGCAGGCTGGCGGGCCGCGCCGTCACGCGCGTATTCAGCGGCGACGTCAGCGCCACAACCCCTGTGCCCGTGCCGGTCGTCCCGAGCAATGTGCGTTCGAACGCCCGACCCAGCACCTCGCGCGTGATGGCGGACGATCCATCCGTCGGCAGGGCGATCGCCGCCAGCGTCACGCCGACGCGTCGGCGATCCAGCGTGCCGGTCACGGCATCATTGAAGGCCTGGCGGCCGACATGCAGGACCATCTCATAGAGCGGATCCAATCCGCGCAGGGTGTTGGCGTCCAGGTGCAGACCGCTCGGGTCGAACGTGAAACCGTCCACGACGCAGGCGCGCGTCGAGTAGACCCTGTCCAACGCGGGGACAGGGTCGTACGCGTGCTGCGGGTCGAGCACCCACCGCCCGGGCGGGACTGCCCGCGAGGCGTCGACTCTGGCCTGGATGTTGTGCTGGAATGTGTCGAGGTCTGGGGCCTGCGGAAACAGCCCGCCGAGCCCGACCACGGCGATCGGCGATAGTGTCGTGTTCCCGTTCACGACCGAGCGGCGTGAATCTGCTCGCGCCCGAACGCCTCGCCCAAGGACGGGTCCACGGTCCATGCGTACCCCTCCATCTGCGCGACCACGGCGCCGCCTGTATCGAGAAACGTGATATCCGCGGTCAAGCGGTGGGTACTCCGTTCCCGAACCTCGAGGACCGCGACAATGCCGTCGCGGGGAAAGGTCGCGGTGTACTGCCGATAGCGAGCCCCGTAGGTCGGAAGCGAGACGGAACCGAGCTCCTCGTGACACCAGAGGATGCCCATCTGAAGTCCGGCATCGATGACGAGCGGATCGCCCAGCCACGAGCTGCGTAGGGGGTCATCCATCCAGTCCGCCGGAGTCGGGGCCAACCGCACGCGGCCGGTGATCCCCTGCGGCGAGCACCCATCGATGCGCTCGATTCCGTGAAAGTGCGGACCGTGGAAGAGCACGTCGCGGTACGCCGCGTCGATCCCGCGTCCGTAGCTGTGCTCGTCGCGGTGGGTAGGACGCGAGTAACCCGGTGGCGCCGGCAGCGCGGTCGCCAGGATCGCGCGGGCCCGCGTGTGCACGGTCTCCTTGTCGTCCACACCACTTCGCAGCTCAACATCGACCGCGAAGGCGTCGCCGTCGCGCCGAATCCTGGACGCGACCGCTCGCAGGTCGCACGAGCCATTACTCAGAATCACGCCCTTGCACACGCGGAAGTCGTCGAACCCGAGCAAGACCAACCCCGGGTTGTCGTGCAAGGCGGCGTGCCCGAGCCACTCCTGCATGACGGCCACAGGCAGAACGGGATACCCGCCGATCACGTGCGAGAGCAGAAAGGGGTGCCGGTCGAGGTCCAGCCGACGTGCGAACGCCTGGGACAGGTCCTGCGCCAACGGGGACGCCGGCGGCCTTGGCCGTTCGATTTCGCCATCCGACGACTCCGGCAGGGCATCGCCGATCATGATCTCAATGGCATCGGTATCGGCGCACGCCAGCTCGTCAACCAGGCTGCGGGCACCCGCGTCGAGCGGAATCACGCCGATCCCCGCACGGGTAAAGTCTCGCTTGAGCGCGGGGGTCACCATGCCGCCGTCCCACGGTCCCCAATCGATCGACACTACGCGGCAAGATGGACGCAGCGAGGCTTGACGCTGAGCCACCTTGTTGAGCACCTCGTTGGCCATGGCGTAGTCGACCTGCCCCTGCCGGCCGACACGTCCGGTCACCGACGAGAACAGGGCAAGGAAACCAAGCTCGTCGGGCTCGACCGCTTCGAGCAGGTGTCGCAAGCCCGCCACCTTCGTATCGAAGACGCGCTCGAACTGGTCCACCGTCTTGTCTTCGATCCAGCGATCCTCGAGCACACCCGCGGCGTGGATCAGACCGGTGACCGGGCCGAAGCTGTCGTGAATCTCAGCAAACGCGGTGGCGACGGCCGCACCGTCGCGCACGTCCACTGAGCGATACTCCGCGCGGGCCCCGGCGCGACCGATACGGGCGACCGTGTTCGTGACCTCGCGGTTGGCCACGTGCCGTCGATAGGCGGCCTCCAGCTCGGTCGGCGTCGGCGTGCGGCGCCCCGCGAACCCGTGCTCCAGCAGAGCGCGCTTCATGTCGGCCTCACCGGTCACGCCGGCCAGCCAATTCGGTTCCGGCTCCGGCGCGGGAGAACGCCCCAGCAGCACGAGCGTCGGCTGGCTCTCGGCCGCGAGCGCGCAGGCGACCTCGGCCGTCACACCACGTGCCCCACCGGTGAGGACCACCACATCACCGGTGCCAAGCCGTGACCGACCGTTCGTGATCGCGGTCGGCACCGCGTCAAGCCCCCGACGCACATTCCCGTCCAGCCCGACCTCAATGGGACCGTCGGCGATCAACTCGCCAATGATCGCGGCCCCGATCCGGTCACTGTCGCTCCAGGATGCGGACACGTCCAGAGCCTTGCATCGCAGCGCGGGCCACTCCCGTGCAACAGTCTTCGTCAGTCCGGCCAGACCGCCCTGTACCGCATCGAACGCGCCGCCGGTCAACCCGAATGCCCCGTCCATCCTGGAGACGGTGACAAACAGCGCCCCACCGGCAGCCGCCGCTTCCTTCAACATCGGGCCGACCCGCTTGGTCAGGGTAAACGCGTGCTTAAGCCGCTGCTCGGATGCTTCACTCCAGACGGGATCGGCCGCCGGATCGGGCAACGCGAGCACGATGAGACCACCGATGCGCGCGAGGCCTTCGATGCCGTTGCCTTCGGTCGCAATGTCGACAGATACGACCCGCGCGATCCGCCCCTGGGTAGCGAGCTGATCGCACAGCGCCTGCGGTAGGCCGGTACCGTCATCGACAATCCAGACCTCGCGTCCGGCGGCGAGTGCGACCTGCCCCCCAGGGGCAACGGCCGGTAGCACGATCGAACGTAACACGCGCCGGTCAAGCGGCGCCGGCGGCTCAACCACAGGATTCGGTAACTCAACGGGTGCCGGCTGCACGGGTTGAGGCGCGTCGGCCGGGCTATCGGTCGTCCTCATGTAGTCGATGATGTTGCGCAGCGTTCGCAGGCTGCCGACATACGTGGAGTCAACCGCCGGCATCTCGGGCAGGCGGGTCTGCACCCCGGCCAAAATCTCGAGACGTTTGATGGAGTCGATGCCAAGGTCGGCCTCGAGGTCCATGTCGAGATCCAGCATTTCGATCGGGTAGCCTGTCAGTTCCGCCACAACCTCCAACAGCATGCCTTCTGCTGGGGCCGCGTGCGGCTCGACCGGGTCGTCCCGATCTGCCGGAACGTCGTTCCGCTGAGCCGACGACGGTACGGTCGCCGCCGAGGCGGGTACCACGGGTGGAACTGGTGCCGGTGGCCCCGCCGGCATTGCGGGCGCCAGGTGAGACACGGTGATGGGCGCGGCCACTTCGAGCGGCGGCGCCGGATGCTGGTCGACGGACATGCCCAGACTGCCCGCGACAAGCCGCTGCTGGGTCTCCATGACCATCTGTACGGTCTTGTGCGCCAGTTCCTGTCCTTCGAGGAATTTTTGATGCGCCGCGGCAGTCTGTTGCTGAAGCGCTTGCATCGCCCGCAGCCCCTCCTGGACGACCTGCAGGGCGCCAGCCAGATCGGCCGGCGCGTCTTGCTGGGGCACCTGGCTCGGCACGGACTGGGGCGTTGCGGGCCGCACGTCGCTCGCGGGTTCCGTCGTGCGCCCGAGCTCAGCGACTGGCGATGCACCGCCACTGTATGTGGCGTTCCTGCTCACCTCTGGGACTCCATCTGTCATCGACACGGTCTCTGTGGGTACTGCCTCGAGTCCGATCTTCTTTGGTGATCGATAGTTTGTGCCCAGTAGCGGAACTACCATCTTCGATCGGCGGGGCTCGGGGCAGTTCGGCTCCCAGGCCAAGAGGTCAACGGGATGACCCAGTGCGCTCAGTCTTGCCAGCACGCGGGCCAGGTCCCTCACGCCGGAGCCGCGTCCGCCGACGGCGTCCAGCGCCACGGCATCATGCGGCCGGTCGCCGAGAATCGCACCCACGAGACCGGTCAGGACATTGCTCGGACCAACTTCCACGAAACTACGCACGCCGGCGGCATGCAGATTCTCAATCTCGGTGACGAAATTGACCGGGTTGACCAGCTGACGGGCCAGCGTGTCGCGCGCCGCGTCGGCATCCTCGGCGTAGGGTTCCGCCGTGCAGTTCGCGTAGACGGGCAACGAACCGCCGGCCAACGCGACATCGTCGAGTTCTCGCCGGAAGCGTTCCCCGGCGTTGGCCATCAGCATACTGTGAAACGCCGCAGAGACCTGGAGCGGCGTGGTGCGCCAGCCGCGCGAGGTACATTCGCACACCGCACGTTCGATCGCATCCCGCGTGCCAGACAACGATCCCTGCAATGGGCTGTTTCGGTTGGCCAGCACGACGTCAATGCCTTCGTCGGCGAGCATGCGGTCCAATTCGGACAGCGGCGCCTGCACCGCGATCATCGTACCGCGGTCGCCCGTTCCCTCGGCCATCAGCCGTCCGCGCAACCGTGAGAGCCGCCGCAGGCCGTCGTCATCTAGACGATCGGCCGCACGGAGGGCGACCAACTCGCCGTAGCTGTGGCCGGCCGTGCAGTCGGGCCGGACACCGAAGCGCTGCAGCACCCGCAGCATCGCGAGGCTCACCGCCCCGAGCGCCGGTTGGGCCACATCAGTTTGGGTGAGCGCTGCCTGCTGCTCGGAGCGGGCTCGCTCGTCAAACACCGGATGCGGGAAGATGCGATCGCTCACACATTCCGCGGAACCGGAGGCGGCGTCCTCGTCCGCCTGGGCGATAGCCTCGCGCGCCTCCGGGAAGATACACGCCAGATCCCGCGCCATGCCTACGTACTGGCTGCCCTGCCCAGGGAACAGGAACGCGACCAGCCCCGGGCGCTGCGGGCCACCGAAGAACACGCTTCGCGCGCTCCACGAGTGCTCGTGTCCCTGTGCCGCCAGCGCCGCGGTCGCGGCGGCGAAGAGCCCGGCCTGGTCCGCACCGGAGTCGGTAACAAGCGCCAAGCGCAGTGCGTGATCGGGCGAGAACGTTCGCCTGGATTCAAGGGCACGGAACGCCAGGGCGTCTGGCTTGGGTGCCTCATCGACGAACGCGCGCCACTGTCCGAGCTGGTCACGCAACGACTCGATGGTGTCCGCGGACAACGCAATGAGGTGGATTGAGCCGTCCCAGGCCGCGTCCGCAGGCGCGCCGGTGTACTCCTCGAGGACGGCATGAAAATTACTCCCGCCGAAACCGAACGCGCTGACGCTCGACCGACGGGGCTGGTTGCTTCCACTGATCCACGGCCGCGTCTCGGTATTGAGGTAGAACGGGCTGGCCTCGATATTGAGGCCGGGATTGGGCTCGCTGACCTTGATCGTCGCCGGCAGCACCTGGTGGTGCAGAGCCAGCGCCGCCTTGATCAGTCCCGCCGCACCGGCGGCGGCCTTGGTGTGTCCGATCTGCGACTTGACCGAACCGAGCGCACACCAGGTCTCGTCTGACCGCGCGGCGGAATAGACGGTCTTGAGCGCATCGAACTCGACAGCGTCGCCGACCTTCGTACCAGTCCCGTGGGCCTCGACCAGCTGCACCGTGGCCGGGTCGACGCCACTGACCTCGTAGGCGTCGCGCAGGGCCTCCGTTTGCCCGGCGGCACGGGGTGCGTAGATGCTCTGCGAGCGACCGTCACTCGAGGTGCCGATACCCCGAATCACCGCATAGATACGGTCGCCGTCGCGTTCGGCATCCGCCAAACGCTTCAGCACGACCATACCCACACCTTCGCCGAGCACGGTGCCGTCGGCGTCCTTGGCGAACGGTTTGGCATCCCCTGTCGGCGAGAGCGCCTGCGTCTTGCTGAAGCACATGAACATGAAGATGTCGTTCAGTGCGTCGACCCCACCGGAGACCACCATGTCGGTCCGGCCGCTCGAGAGCTCGAGCAGGGCCAGATGGACGGCGCTGAGCGAGCTGGCGCACGCCGCATCCACCACGCAGTTCGTGCCACGAAGATTGAGCCGGTTGGCGATTCGCCCGGCGACCACGTTGCCGAGCAGACCGGGAAAGGAGTTCTCCTGCCAGGGCACATAGGCGTCGGCCATCGTGCCGATCACGGTCTGGGTGACGTGCTCGGAGACGCCGGCCGCGCGCATCGCCCTGCGCCACATCGGATGCCCCAACCGCGCACCCAGCGGGATGACCAGCTCCTGGGTCCCCGTCACGCCGAGCAGGACACTGGTCCGCGCGCGGTCGAAGTCGCGGTCGACGCCGTATCCCGCGTCGTCCAGCGCGGCCTTAGCCACGACCAGCCCCAGGAGCTGTGCCGTGTCGGTGGCCTCCAGCGCTGTGGGGGGGATGCCGAACTCGGTCGGATCGAAATCGGTCGCTGAGAGAAACGCGCCCCGACGACAGTAGGTCAGGTCTGCGCGTCCGGGGTCGGGGTCGAAGTAATCCTCGAGCGACCAGTGGGTATCAGGAACGTCGGTAACGCCGTCCTCAGACGCGCGGATCAGACGCCAGTACGCCTGCAGTCCTTGCGCGCCAGGAAACAGGCACCCCATGCCGATGATGGCGATGGGGGGCTGCTTGGCCGTTCCGTTCCGTCCCGATGATGGCAACTGCCGCCTTCCTCATTCGCAGGCAACCAAGGCGTCAAGGTCCGCCCGGTCGCGTGGCGGGAACCGCCGTGCCGATCGCGGCAACGGCACCCCTTGCGCCCGCAGCCAGCCCGCTCGCGCAAGCGCCGCCGCGCCTACGAGCAGGTTCATACCCAGAGTGACCACGTCGCGGCGCTCCGCAGACTCGAGGAACGAACCTCGGGCCCACTCGTTGAACGCTCCCATCGCCGGGCCGCACCAGATTTGGTAGTCGCCCTTACGCGATGCTTCGCCGGAGTTCGCCCAGCGGGACGCCTGTCCGAGATACGACCGGAAAACCAGCGCCATGCGGTGCTTCGGATCGCTCTCTGCGCGGACAACCTGCGCCGGATCGCGGACGGCAAAGTAGTCCCGCGTCTTCGTCCAGGCCTCGGCCAACGTCGAGCGGAAATAATCCCGCTCCAATATCAACCGCGACGCGGCAGGAATCTCGTCCAGCGACACGTGCGCACGGTATAAACGGTACAGGTTGCGGGCGCGAACCGCAAACATCGTACCCCACTTGAGGACCTGAACCTGCACGCCCATCTCAAACATATCGGCAGCCGGGGCCATGGTCACGTCGGCCTGACTCGACCGAGCGAGCATCTCGCGTACCTGCAGCGAGGTTCCGGCCTCCACACAGGCTTGATTAATGGTCCCGGTCAGCACGTAAGCCGCCCCCATGGCAAACGCCGCCGCCGTCGACTCCGGTGTGGCGATCCCGCCGGCGGCACCGACCCGCAAGGGGGTCCGATAGCCATGTCGGGCCTGCATTTCATCGGCCACGGCCAGCATGGTTGGCACCAGCGAAATTGCCGGCTGATTGTCTGTATGCCCGCCGGAATCAGCCTCGGCGGTCAGATCCTCTGCCACGGGAATCTCGCCCGCCAGATCCGCCTGGCCCTTAGTGATGAATCCGCCGTCCACCAGGGCCCTCAGCATCTCCGCCGGGGGCGGGCTGAAGAACTTCCGGGCCACCTCGACTCTCGAGGCCTTGGCGATCACCGTATTCGGTGTTATGACTGTGCCATCTGCGTCACGGTAGATTCCGGCCACCCGGTAGCGAATCAGGGGGACGGTGAGCTCGATGTAGGCGGCCGCGCTGACCAGCCGCACGTTCCGGCGCAGGTAGAGCTCGACGACCTCGGCTTCGCTCTGCGGCTCGCTCGGGGCGTGGATCAGATTGAACCCATACGGCCGGTCAGCCACGTTGCGCTGGATGCGGTCGATGGCCTGCTCGATGCGTCGTTGGGACAGTCCGGCGGCACCGAAGAAACCGACCATTCCGGCACCTGCCATGGCCTCCACGATCTCTTCGGATCCGACCCCGTTGGCCATCGCCCCCGCCACGTACGGATAGGTCAGGCCGTGGCGCGCACGGAATCCGGGATCGCCGAGTTGTTCGGGTCGAAGCGCCGGCGCGTATCCGACCAGCCGCTGCGCGCCCTCCGCAGCCACTCCATCGCTCTCGAGCGTGGCGGTACCGCCAGTCGCGACACCCAACTGTCCGTCTACTTCGATCAACCGGATCGGCTCGGCCACATGATGGACCGCCCGGGTGAGCACGGCCTCACCGAATTCGGGCGCACTTCTGCCGTCGGGGGTCCACCAGCCAACGGCCGTGTGGCCGCGCCGCTGTACCGGTATGGTCGGTGCCTGTGCTTGCACGTCGCTCTGGGCCCTGCCCCGTCTGGCTAAACCTGCCGATTAGTAAGTTCAGTCTAGTTGGGAATCGCGGGCATGTCACGGGCGAACCACCGACACGCAACCGAACTGGTAGCCATAGCAACCCCCGACAAAATCCCACGTTGCATCGACCCGCGTCATAGCCGATGCCGGGCTCGGCCGAGCCAATGCGCGCCGAGAGCACATGTCGGTGGTATTTCGCTGAGAATCGATGCGCCTTCACCACGGACTGCTGAATGCAGTGCGAGTCAATTGTTACGAGAATGCCACGATAGACTGTTAGACTGGGCCAATGAGGCACTGCATGTCTGCCCTGCTGGTGCTCGGCCCACTCCGACTCACCCTGTTCACCGCCGTTCTTATCCTTCTCGTATCTGCCTCGCCGGCCATGGGTCAGACCGACCCAGGCGACATCATCGTGCGGATCGATCGCCTGCTGCGCGGCGATTCGAGCCGCGCTGTCGCAACGATGGAAGTGATAACCGAGCACTGGGAGCGTCAGATAACGATGGAGATGTGGTCGCTCGGGACCGACTACACGCTTGTCAGGCTGCGTGCGCCCGCGAAAGAGGCCGGCACGGCGACCTTGATGGCCGACGACAACATCTGGAACTACCTGCCGAAGGTTGATCGGACCATCAAGATTCCATCGTCGATGATGGGTGGGGCGTGGATGGGGTCGCACTTCACGAACGACGACCTCGTGCAGGAAAGCCAGCTGATCGATGTCTATGACGTCGAGGTGGCGTTCGAGGGCGAACGCGACGGCGTCATGGTGTGGGAGCTCCGACTGACGCCGAAACCTGACGCCGCCGTCGTGTGGGGCCACCTTGAATTCCTGGTCGGCCAGGACGACTACGTGCCGCTCTGGGCGAAGTACTACGACGATGACGGCGAGCTGGCGCGCACCATGGAATACAGCGATGTCAGAGAGTTCAGTGGCCGGCTGGTTCCGGCCGTGATGAACATGGTGCCGGCGGACAAGCCGGCCGAGCGGACGACCATCCGCTACGAAGACCTGGAATTCGATGTCGATGTCGACCCATCCTTCTTTTCCCTCCGCACATTACAGAGCCGGAGATAGACAACTCGTGGGCGACCGGGGATGTCCTGCCCCCGCGTCACGGGGCCATTGAGGGAGGCCACCTAGCCATGCGAAGCCCAGCACGGGTCCGGTACCCCGTCGATGTGCGACGGTGCATCGCCAGATGAGCGCGTCACCCTGGCAGCGCATAGGCTGGCGCAATCTCGGCCGGAACCCCAAGCGCACCGTGCTGACCGCGCTTGGACTCGCGGTCGGCTTCTTCGCCGTCGCGATGATTGTCGGGTGGTCCCAGGGAATCATGGCCGAGATGGTCGAAAGCGCGACCTCCCTCGTCAACGGGCAGATCGAGATTCACGACGCGGAGTACCGGCCGGATCGGAGCCTGTATGACACCATCGGGGGACGCGATGGGACCGACGTCGATGTGCTGCTGCGCGCGGTCGACGCAGACCCCGCGGTCGTGGCTGCGGCCCCGCGCGTGTACGCGGGAGGCCTCATCAGCTCGGGTGAGGCGACGTCGGCCGGGATGTTCATGGGCATCGACGCAGCGCGCGAGCTATCCCTGAGCCGCTTTCTCGACTCGCTCGTCGAGGGCCGGATGCCGGTGCCAGGCCACAACGAGCTACTCGTCGGCCAGGAGATGGCGCGCCAGCTGTCGGCGCGCCTTGACGACGAGCTGGTGGTCGTGGCGTCCGGGGCCGACGGGTCGATGGCCAACGACCTGTTCACCCTCGTCGGCGTCTTCCGAACGGGTCTCGTGGAGCTCGACGCCAGCTTTGCCGTCATGCCGATCGGCGATCTCCAGACTTTGGTGGTCCTGCCACCGAACCGAATTCACGAGATCGCACTGGCCACAACCGACCCGTGGATTGCCGAGACCACCGCCGCCCGTCTCGGCGACGGCCTCCCGCCGATCGACGGCGCGATCGAGGTCGTCCCGTGGACCACGCTCAATCCGGCATTAGTCGAATACGTCGCCCTGGGTGACGCGGTGTACTTCGTCATCATCATCATCGTGTTCGGCATCGCCATCTTCGGCGTCGCGAACACGATGTTGATGGCGACCTACGAGCGCCGCCGGGAGTTCGCCGTCATGCTGGCGCTCGGTGCGACGCCACGTTCGGTGCGGGCCATCGTGCTGCATGAGGCGGTGGCGCTCGGTGTCTTCAGCCTCGTCCTCGGTGCGGCGATCACGTTTCCACTGATGGTGTGGTTCCACACCGCGCCGCCTGATTTAGGCTGGGCGATCGGCGACCTGACGCTGATGGGGGCGCTGCTGTCTCCGAGCCTGCGGGTCGAGTACGACGTACGGATCTGGATCGCGAGTGCGATCGCGCTGTTCGTGACCGCGCTCCTGGCATCGCTCCTCCCCGCGTGGCAGGCGGCCCGCGTGCCGCCGGCCGACACACTCTCGGGGCTCTAGTCGTGTGTCCCGCACATGCCTTGACACTTCCCGGCCGGGGCATCCCGCCTGACGCGGACGGCTACGTCAGGCGCTCCAGTTTTTCCCTTTCCCCCGGGGAGAGGGCCGAGACACACATTCGATGACGGCACCACCTGCGCGTCCACGCTCGCTGCACACCCGCACAATCATCGTGCTGGCGATGCGCAACCTGCGTCGTCAGCTGAGGCGGACCACGCTGACCGCCGCCGTGATGGTCATCGGCGGCGCGCTGCTGATCTTCTCGTTCGCTCTGAGCGACGGCGTGCACGAGACCTGGATCGAATCGGGGATTCGGACCTCGACCGGACATGTCACCATCGAGCAGCCGGAGTTTCGACTGAGCCGCAAGCTCGAGGACCGTCTGGCAACCGACGTGCGCAACCAGACCGAGCGCGCGCTCGAATCGGCCAAGATCGCGCCGTACGTCGTTGCCGTGTCGGCGCGGCTCAGTATCAGTGCCCTGGCGAGCTCGGCGGCCGGCGCGAGACCGGCGCAGGTCCTGGCGGTCGACCCGGTGGCCGAAGCCCGGTTCAGCACGCTCGACGACCAGCTGGTCGAGGGCCGGTATCTCCAGTCCGACGACCGGCTTGCCGCCTACATCGGCGTCGGCCTCGCGGCGAGCCTGGAATTGGGACTGGGCTCTCGCCTTGTCATGCAGGCGCAGGACACCGAACACGAGATTGCCGCACAGCTGCTCCGGGTCGTCGGCATCTTCCGGAACGGCGTCCCAGAAGTGGACCAGGCGGTGGTCCATGTCCCGCTCCAGACGGGGGGTGACTGGCTCGGGTCCGGACGCGACGTCACCAACGTCGGTGTCGTACTGACTGGCATATCCGCGGTCGCTCCCTTCACCGCGCATCTGGAGGAAATGCTGGTCGACCCGATCGGGCGCGGCGACGCGCGGGTGATGGGGTGGCGCGAGGCAAACCCCGCGCTCGCCGCGGCGATCGCCATCGATAATTTGGGCAACTATCTGGTCTTCGGCATCCTGTTCGTCATCATCGCGTTCGGAATCGTCAACACCGTACTGATGTCGGTGCTGCATCGCCACCGCGAGTTCGGCGTACTGCAAGCGCTCGGCCTGACTCCGAAACAGACCGGCACGATCGTGCTCGTCGAGGGCCTCACGCTCACGGCGGTCAGCGGATTCATCGGTGTCAGCCTCGGCCTGCTTGTCAGCTGGTACTTCTTCGCAGACGGACTCGACCTCGCCGTGCTCATGGGGGAGGAAATGACCTTTTCGGGTGTCCTCATCGACCCGATTATGGTGCCGCAGTTTCGGATGGTTCGAATCGCACAAGTTCTGACATTCATTCTCTTTATTGGCGCCGCAGCCTCGATTTACCCGGCGCTGCGGGCGGCACGAATCGACATCGCCGAGTCGATGAAGTTCGAGCGCTAACCACTTCCATGACCGAATCCGAAACACCAGCCGTTCGCACCGAAAGCCTGTGGAAGATCTTTCACCAGGAAGCCGAGGAAGTGCAGGCGGTCCGCGACGTCAGCCTGACAATCGGACGCGGCGAGTTCACCGCGCTGGCCGGACCGTCCGGCTCGGGCAAGACGACGCTACTGAACCTGATCGGCGGCCTGACACGTCCGACACGGGGCCGGCTCTGGGTGGCCGACCAGGACGTGAGTGAGATGACGAACCCGGAGCTGGCCCAGCTGCGTCTCGAGCAGGTCGGGTTCGTCTTTCAGGCCTACAACCTGTTGCCGGTGCTGACCGCGAAGGAGAACGCGGAGTTTCCGATGTTGCTGCAAGGCATACCCGCGGAGGAGCGCGCCGCGCGCATCAGCGAACTGTTCGAGCGAACGGGTATGTCGGGACTCGAGGACCGGCGCCCTGGCAAGCTATCAGGAGGCCAGCAGCAGCGCGTGGCGGTGGTCCGCGCGGTGGCGAGCCGCCCCGCGCTCGTCCTCGCCGATGAGCCGACCGCAAATCTCGATTCGGCCGCGAGCGACGCGCTGCTCAAGGTGATGCTTGATCTGAATCGCGATCTCGGCGTCACCTTCGTCTTCGCCACACACGACGCGCGCGTCGTGCATCGGTCGCGCCGGGTGGTTCAGATGATCGACGGCCACATCGACTCGGACGAGACCCGCGCGTGACGACCTTGACGCTTCGCCGCGGAGTGCTGGCGCCTGTCGTTGTCTGGCTCGCCACACTCGGCGGCGTCCCAGCGCAGGCGCAGGCGCGTTGGTTGACCGGATATCTGCAGACCGTCCCGCTCTTCAGTGGGGCGACCGATCTCAGTGACAGCAGCGTCACCGAGTTCAGCCGATTTCGCATCTCGACCGAGCCGTCCCTCGGGCCTCTCTCCGTCGAGGTAGCCTACGAGCACGGGTTGACACTGCAACAACGCGGTGCGGGCGACGGCTTGGGCCTCGGCGTAGTCCCGGGCGGCGGCGAATGGCTCGACCTGGAATGGACGGTTGCGGAAGAAGAGCACGTCCGCTGGCGCCACCGCTTCGACCGACTCAAGGTCGCGTGGAGCCCGACACGTATGGTGGAGCTCAGTGCCGGACGCCAGGCGGTATCCTGGGGCACCACCCTCTTTCTGACACCAGCTGACCCGTTTCTCCCGTTCAGTCCAGCCGACCCGTTCCGCCAGTTCCGCGGCGGCGTCGACGCGGCCCGCGCACGCATCTATCCGAGCCCGCTGAGCCAGATCGACCTGGTCGTTCGACCGAGTCGGACCGATGTCGGCGAGGAGGTCACCGCGCTGGGACGCGGATTGGCGACCTGGAGGAACTGGGAGATATCAGTCTGGGGCGGCTCGCTCTATGGCGACCTCGCCGGCGCCTTCGGCGCCGCCGGTGGCCTC
>Ga0302123_10000079_pt1 | contig 70133 bp, 48 predicted proteins | sample CB21_321_MG_FD_203109 | JGI IMG/M metagenome (GOLD analysis project Ga0302123, IMG submission 203109) | Marine microbial communities from Western Arctic Ocean, Canada - CB21_32.1 | ecosystem: Environmental > Aquatic > Marine > Oceanic | place: Canada: Western Arctic Ocean | collected 2017-09-28 | reverse complement strand
GGGCTGCCCCGGACATGGGACAGGAAATGAAGTCCCCCCGCGACATCCAGCCGCCAACGCGGCAAACTCACACTCAACAACAACTTACGTCAGCATAACCACCGCCACGTAAAGGGATCACGCCCCCTTCTGGCTGACGTCGGTGGATGGTGTGGAAACGTCCGACGTGGCTGAGGAGCTGAAGATGTCTGTTGGCGCCGTGTACATTGCTCGCAGCCGAGTTCTGGCTCGGCTGCGGCAGGAGATTCAGAACGTGGGTTAGTCGGCAGCGACTGCGTACGAATCCTCAATGCAGGATTTGTCATTAGTTATTTGTCATTAATCATTTGTCATTGGGGTGGACCCGTGGGGGATTCCGTTCAGGCTGATGATCTGGAAGATCGACTGATTGATTTCGCCGTGCGGGTCATCAAGGTTGCTGACTCCCTTCCCGAGACTTCGGCGGGGAAGCACGTTTCACGGCAATTGCTGCGGTCTGGAACTTCTCCGGCACCGAACTATGCGGAAGCACGCGGTGCGGAAAGTAATGCGGACTTCGTTCACAAACTGAAGATCGCTCTGAAAGAACTGAATGAAACCAGCGTCTGGCTAAGAATGGTCTGCCGGGCGGGATTGAAAAAGAACGAGCTGCTTGAACCACTGATCGACGAAAACCAGCAACTCTGCCGCATCCTGAATGCATCAGTCAAAACAGCGAAGTCCACCGAGTAAGGTCACAATGACAAATGACTATTGACAAATAACTAATGACAAATCGACTGCATTGATGTCACGAATAGGACAGGTATTTGTCGTCGGTAAATTGTCAACGGTCACTGGTAATTGACGGAGACAACCATGGTCGCTCAAGCAACGTGTCCCGATTCCGATGTGATTCACGACTTGCTCTGTGGAGTTCTTCCAGAGCATGAACACGCGGAGCTGTCTTTGCATTTCGATCTATGCACAGAGTGCCGGCAGCGATTCGAAGCCGAGGCGTCTGATCCGGAGTTTCTCGGTGACGCTGCTCGACTCTGTGCTGGTTCGACCTGGCAGCAGGAGACTGCCACGCTGCAGCGACTGATGCGGGATATCCCCCAGCAGCTTAGTAGTGCTGCGGATGCGGCTTCCGTTGCGAGCTGGTCAGCGAATGCGGTGGCGGACTTTCTTGAGCCGTCGGACAACGCGGAGCACATCGGCCGGCTGGGCTCCCATGAGATTGTCGAGGTTATTGGACGCGGCGGGATGGGCGTCGTGCTGCGAGGCATTGATACTCGCCTGAACCGAGCGGTCGCGATCAAAGTGCTGGCTCCTGAACTGGCATCGAATCCAAATGCGCGCAGGCGATTCTTTCGGGAAGGCCAGGCGGCGGCAGCGGTCAGTCACGATCATGTGGTCACAATCCATGCAGTCGAAGATTCGGAACGACTGCCGTACCTGGTGATGGAATTCGTCGCTGGCGAGTCGCTTGAAGAATGCGTGCGACGCACTGGTCCGTTGTCGGTGGAGTCGATTCTGCGGATGGGGCGTCAAATGGCGCTCGGACTGGCGGCGGCTCACGAAGTTGGACTGGTCCATCGTGACATGAAGCCGGCCAACATCCTGCTGGAAAATGGCATTCAACGAGTTCGCATCACCGACTTCGGACTCGCGCGAGCCGTAGATGACGTTTCGATTACACAATCCGGGGTCGTTTCGGGAACGCCACTGTATATGTCGCCGGAACAGGCCAGCGGAGAGACGATCGATCACAGGTCGGACTTGTTCAGCCTGGGCAGCGTGCTATACACGATGTGTACCGGGCGACCGGCGTTTCGGGCGCAGACGACGATGGCCGTACTTAAGCGGGTGTGCGAAGACTCGCCTCGCCCGATTCGCGAAGTGAATCCTGATATCCCCGAGTGGCTGGTTGAAATTGTCGACCGCCTGATCGCTCGGCAACCGGATGACCGTATTCAGAGCGCCTCGGAAGTTGCGGACCTGCTTGGTGGTCATCTGGCGCATCTGCAGGATCCCAACAATGTGGCAGCGCCCGTCACTGTTGGCGCAGCCCAGTCGAATGTGCAACCGCGTTCGACAAGACTGCTGCTGTTGATTGCGTTGCTGCTCGGCATCTCGACATTGGGAGTGACCGAAGCCTCTGGTGTGACACGCCTGAGTGAGTTTCTGGGTATCGTGCTGAAGCTGAAGACCAGCGAAGGCACGCTGGTTATCGAGATTGAAGACCCGAACGTGAAAGTGTCGGTCGACGGTGACGAAGTCGTGATTGACGGCGTTGGTGTCCACGAACTGCGTCTCAAACCGGGTAAGCATCAGTTCACAACCGAACGCAACGGGAATCCGGCCAGTCAGGAATGGGTCACGATCGAACGCGGCGGCAAGAAAGTGCTACGCATCCTGCAGCTTCCGCCTGAAAAGGATCCGAACCAGTCGGTCGGCGGTAAAGACACTCCGACTAACACCACGCAAGGTGACCTTGGCAGTCACGCCAGGCAAGGTGACGGCGACAATCAGCACCGACCATCAGTCGATGGTGTCGCCTTCGAGACGAACGTGCGGCTGCAGCGCTTTGGTAACCAGTCAGTGGTTGTTGCACCGGGTGTGGGCAAACTTATCTTTCCGAGTGTGCCCGAACAGTTGTTCGGACAACGCTGTGCGACGTCTGAGCTGGAACGTGGCGGGCTGACATTCAAAGTGTACGATCGGTCGTTTGATGGCGCCGCGATTCACTTCGTTCCACGCAATCGCAGCTCGACTCGTCAGCGACTCTGGCTGCTGATGCCCGAAGCAAACTGGGGCGAAGGAGCAGCCGATGACGGCTTCGAATACGACACGCGACAGTCACTGGCCAAAAGCAACTGGCACGCCTGGCGAACACTGACCAGCTATCAAGCCACCGAAGATCCGGAAGATGAAGCGAATCATGTGAAATGGGAAGTGTTCTATGTGGATGCAAATCCCAACGACAGTTTCACGATTCGCACGCATCCCAGTCATGCGCCGATGCTGGTATGGGGCTCGATTCTGATGGACGACCTCCTGATTGATCTCCAGTGGGATCAGCGTGTCTCCGTGTTCAAGCCTGGTGCGAGCGTGTCGGTGGGTAACGGACATCACATCTTCGACGAGGTCCCCCCATTCCTGGCAGGCCGGCTCTACACAAAGCGGAATGGTTATCAGGGCATTGTCCACTTTCACGTCGAACGGGATCAACGGGTCGTCGTCGGCATGTATGACTGGCGAGCCATGAATGACGGCAACGCTTCGGGCGGCTGGAAGGAAGAACTGACACCGCCTGACGCGTTGAAGAAAATGGGTTGGGAAGAAGTTGCAACATTGCAGCCCACACACACGCATCGCAGTGGTAGCGCGACCTGGCACTTCTACGCTCGCGAATGCAAACGTGGAGACACGTTCAAACTCCGCGGTCACAAGTACCAGGCACCGATCGTGTTCGGGGAATCGGCCGACATTACGCAACTGCCTGCTCCCGAGCCTCGACCACAAAGCACGCCAGCGGCTCCCGCGAACAGTGACACCAAACGGCCGTTGTCGCCGATCGACGATGCCAGGCCGAGTTCTGAGTTCATTCGGCTGGACCCTTCACGTATCCGGACGCAGATTGCACCGACTGTTGATGAACCCGTGATCTATGGAATCAATGGAGTGATTGCTCCCATCCGTGATTTTCCGGTTTACTATCACGCCCGCGTCAACGGCAGACATGGGGACGGCCACCTGCAGCTTATTGGTCAGATACGCGGCCACCTGCGTCCGGGCGAACGCATTCAGGTCGAACGCTTTGAACGCAGGGCGAATCGTGTCCGGATCGTTTTCGGACACTTCATCGGCCCCGAAGCTCAAAAAGTGCGTGAGTCCAAACCGTCAGCAACAAGCCAGGCCGACTCCCGGCGGGATGCGCAAAAGCTAACCGCGACGTATGAGAAATGGCTCGCCGAGCATCCGGACCACGAAGACGGCAGCAAATACCTGCTCGCGTTTGCCCGCCACCTGATTCGACAGGCGGACCAGGCAACGAAGCCCGAAGACGCAACGGCGACGCGCGTCCGGGCACGCGAGCATGTTAGAACTGCCCGCAAACTGTTCCAGTCTGACTTCGCTACCTCAGAAGCCCGCATGAAATCATTTCCGGTGTTTGTCGAACGCCAGAAGGACCCGAAACAGTCTGTGCAACGGAACAAGGCACAAATTGCGTTCATTACAGCTCAGTTTGACCTCGCGACGTGCACACTGGTTGCAGCCCTGGCACATGCCCCTGAGTCTGAGGGACGCGTGCAGAATCTGACTGCCGCCGCGACTGAGTTTGAGCAGCTTCACGCGAAATATCGATCACAGTTGGGAGGTCTGTTCGGCCGGCTATGGCAGGGGCGTTGCCTGCAGTTACTGGGTGCTCACCGAGCAGCCATGGGTATCTTTGATGAACTGCTGCAACATCCCGGAGAAAGCGGTTCGATGCGGTCTCTGCGCAATCACACAGTCCACTTTCGAATCATCAGTCTAAATGACGACTCACGACGCGACTGGCAACTGGTTCTGGAGGAGAGTCGTCGGTGGATGGGCGGCACGACCGAGGCCGAGCGGAATTCGAGCATTGGATTTGGTGTGACGTGGGAAATGTCACGTGCGTTGCTGGGCGCTTCCGGCGACCGTACTGCAGCCGGAAGAATGCTGGGGTCATTCGGCGTGAAGCGAGCTGGCGATGTTCGCGCCCAACTGAAAGCACTTGCCCTGGACATGCAGAAAAAACTGCGTGACAAGCGCCCTGCTCTTGAGATGGTTTTTGGTGGGTTAGCTGGTGGTAAGAACCCGGCAACATCCGTCGCCAAAGTCGACCATCCCAGCCAGTCGCTGTATTTCCAGGTGCGACTGCCGTCGCTGCCGCCCGGCGAATATCACGTCGAGGCCTCCCTCCGGTCATTACTACCGACGAAGGACCCGCTCGAGCCGGACGAGAATCCGCCCGTCTCAGTCTCGGGCACTTTCTCGGTACCAGGTTCTGACGCCACTGCTCGCCCACTGAAACTGCTTGCGGCACGGGCCATCATGATGCATCCGGTACCCGACGAAGCGACGGGACTTTCGATCGTTACGCAGAGGCCGACTGGCCTCGATCTCGCTCCGTTGCTGGCGAGTTCCGGACAGAAGGCAGCGGCAACGTCTTTCCCCAAAGATCATGTGAAGTTTGAGGGACACTGCGGCCAGCTCGCCAAGGACGGCAACCACTGGGCGTTGTGTGCTGCGCTCGATCACTCGAATGTCGATGCAAAGATTTACGCAGCGAGGCAACTGGCGGCCATTGCTGACCCAAACACCGTTGCCGTGCTGCTGGCGGCAGCGAAACGAAACAACTATGGCGTCAACGGAAGTGAAAATGCGACGTTGCATTCGGTGTACCGCTCGACGCTGAAGAGGGCATTGGAAGCTGCCACGGCACTCAAGCTGACTCCGAAAGGTCTGAAATTTCAAACCAGCCGGAATGGTGAGTCCGTTACGGTGACGTCCGATGCGAATCCCGAACTGTTCGTCGAATGCGTCACGTTCGAACGCGTCGAAGACTGGCTGAGACATGTCTATCTGGCCGACGGCAGCGACGGTGCTCAGCCGATCACTGCCGTGGACGATGCAGAGACGGGACTGATTGGGCGGGTCGAGGTGGACGGCCGAGACGGCGGCATCCTGTTCCATTACCGCCACGCCAAACTGTTCGTGCACGAGGATGTTCCCGAGTTCATTCACGACAGCAAGGGCTTTACCGTCACGCTGGAAGGCTACGTTGTCGTCCCACGCGACATGCTGGTGCAGGTCTGGCAGGCGGGCGGAGGAGTCAGCCATGACAACAACTGGCTCCATCTTGATGGCACACAACTGTGTGTCACCGGAGACGACCGCGACAAACACTACAAGGCGGAACTGCCGTTGTTGAAAGGGCTGCACCATGTGCGCTGGGAACTGACCGGCGGGACTTTCCGGGCCAACATCCTGTTCTTCATGGATCCGGAATCCGGTGAACTGTTGCGGTTGGTCAATAAGGGCGAGTCATCAATCCGTCGCTCACCGGATGACACTCGGATCGAAATCAAAGGCGAGAAACTGGACTGGCCCATCAAAACGGAATGGCTGCCGCGCTTCATTCAGAAGCTGAACGGCCTCGGTGAACCAGAAGAGGAAGCGGCCGCGACACCGCCGTGCTCCGCGTCGAAAGCAGGTGCCAGCCCCGCGGCTAAAGTCGCTGGTACTGCAGCCGCCGTTGCAAGCCCGCCAAAGTCTCCGGCCGAAGCCATCAAGCCCGTCGCCGACCTGGCCGAGCGGCGAGCTCCGGCGCCGAGTTTGGCCTGAGGACCGACCACCATGTCCGTCGAGGCGGCTCATGGCAACAGCTTCGTCTCATGTCACGGAGATCACCACGGAGATACCGATCAGCACGGCTCCGATAAGCCGCATTGTCATTGTGCGATTACCAGCAATGGAACCAGGTTCCGCCAGACGTTGAGCCAGAACCCAGGTCAGGAGCACTCCCCAGAGGCCTCTTAACGAATACACAATATTGACTCGCGTCGCGTCTCCGAACAGGCCCAGTGTGACTGTCATTCCAATTGCCTGAACAGCCATCAGCACCGCTCCGATGGCCAGAGGACGGACCACGTCCATTTGCCGCAGTTCACCGGGACGATCGGCCAATCGAACAAACGCCAGCGAAAAGACAGCGGCGAATCCAAACGCGATTGGAAGAAAGTAGCCGGCTCCCCAGGCTGGAGCCCAACGCTGAATCAGCAGGTCGAACAGCGTCATGGAGCAGGCCGCCAGCAGGGCAAATCCGACGGAGGCTAGAATCCGCGACCGCTGGATCGACTGATCCCGAGCCTGCACGAATCCGATGCCAACGACGGCAATGGCTGCCGCGATCCAGATCTTCGCGGACAACTCCTCGTCAACGAAGAACGGAGCCGACGCGGGAACGATTAGTACCTTGATGCCCAGCACTGGAGCTGCAATCGACACATCTCCGCGATCGACCGCCAGAAACGTAAACAGTTGGCCGGCAATAAACAGGCCACCGATGATGGCCGGCTGCCAGAGCAGACTGACGGGCTGCATCGTCCCGCCCATAAGCGCCAGTGCGGGAAACACACACGCGCATGCCCAGCACACCACGATCATCGAAGTCCACGTCGACGCCCCGCGTTGTTGTGCCCGCTGCAGATTCAGCAATCCGAAAACGACCAGCACGCTGGAACAGAATGGAAGCAACAGATGAATCGCGGTGGTCCTTTCCCTAGAGACGCCGGGCAATCTTGCAGAATCGAGGATCAGTCGCGTGTCGCGTGTATGAATAAGGAAGGCAGGAAATCAGGAAACGATGGGCGATGCAATCTTCCTGCCTTTCTTACTCCCGCCGCTCGTAGATGACTCGTTTGATGGTCAGCGGCATTGTGGCGAAGTTCAGGAGCAGACCGTGCTTCAAGTTGAGTGCTTTCAGGTAGCTCCGAGTCTGAGCGAAATGAATGTCTTTGAGAGCCTTTGTTGCTTTCAGCTCAACAACGAGACAATCCTCAACCAACAGGTCGAACCGATGTCGACCAACCTCCGCTCCCCGATAGAGGATGGAGATTTCTTCCTGGAAACGCACGGCAATCTCCGCGTGCCTGAGTTCCACCAGAAGTGCCTGTTCGTAGATTGCTTCAAGAAAACCAGGCCCCAGAGTGCGATGAACGGCAATCGCACATCCGATCACCCGTTCGCTCAACTCTTCCAGTTCAAGAGCCATCGCAAACTCCTGTTGTGAGAATAAGAGAATCAGGAAAGCGTAAGTGATGCATTCTTCCTGCATTCCTGCGTTCCTTATTAACTACCTTCTCCAAGAAGTTCACTCATTGAAGCCGAAGAACTGAGCCAGGCGTCGGCTCGACGAGACTCGCTGAGTGAAGAGCAAATGAAGAACGGTATGGCGAATTGACAGGGTCCCGGCCGACGCATAAGGTCACGTTGATGCGTGCGTTCCTCGTCTCGTCCGGTCCAGGACCTTCCGATCCAATGTGTGGTGTGCTCGATCGAACCGTCTACCGCATTGAAGGGCGGTCCGGTGTGCGCCTGCTGATGACGCTGATGGTTCTGTGCGGTGTCTCGGTCTCAAGCGTTGCCTCGACGTCGAACTCGCGAATTGAGGAATCGGAATCGCCATTCAGGGCCGAAGAAGAATTCGAAAGGGACGCTGAAGAGGCGGTTGCCGGCCGCAAGCGGTCCGTTCGGATGAGACCTGGAGTTGGTAAATCGGGCCGCATGTGTTGCGAAGCCATCCCTTGAGTTGTGCTCCGTCCGGCTTATGTCCCCGCAGGACATCGTCTCTCCAACGGGGTTGCCGCACCTCTCAGGCGATGATGCACTCGGCCTGGAACGGCGGATTCTGCTGCTGAGGGGCACGTTCGTTCGCCCCATGCTGACGCTCTCGTGGAACTGACACCTCTGGTGCAGAACTACGTGAATTCGCGGAACAGCACTCGCAGGCCGCACGCATTTCCAGGCCGTCATACGCTTGCTGTGCGTCTTTATCTGCCCCATGCACCGCTCGTCCGAAAGGGCATCCGGCTGCGCGAGGGCAACTTCGCCGCCTGCTTTGACCGAGGTGATCCTATGCTGGACAGGCTGAAACTCTGTTTGACTCCCTTCCACGACGGCCGTTACGAGGACATGAACCAAGGCTGGAAACGCGTTGTCTTGCGCGATTTCACGTCCGGACTCATCGTGGCCATGGTGGCAATTCCACTGGCCATGGGCTTCGCGATTGCCAGCGGCTTGCATCCCGTCCACGGCATCGTCGGCGGAGCACTCGCCGGGTTTATCGGATCGCTGTTTGGCGGCTCGAAGTATCAGGTCTACGGTCCGACCGCCGCCTATATCCCCATCATTGCCGGCATCATGGCGGCATACGGCAGCGCCAGCACCGATGCTCTTTCTCCCGAATATGCTGCGGGATACGGGTTCCTGATTCTCTGCTCCGTGCTGGGGGGAGTAGTCCTTCTGGTGATGGGCCTCTGCGGCTTCGTCAGCAAGGTGCCGCATTCGATCGTCGTCGGCTTCACGATCGGCATCGCCCTGACCATCGCGCTGACGCAGATCGGCGACGTGCTGGGGATCAAGGCGAAAATCCCCTACGCCTTCTTCGCGAAAGTCGAGGCGATCGTCACGAACCTTGGCGAGTTCAACTTCTACTCGTTGCTGCTGGCGGTCGGCACGTTTGCCATGTGCAAGTATCTGCTGAAGTGGTCGGTCTACATTCCCGCTCCGCTGCTTGCCGTGGTCGTTGGCGTCGTGCTGTCGAACACGGTGCTCCACTCAGAGGGCCTGACGGTGTCGCAGGACAAGTACGGTCCCATCCCGGCGGAAGACTTCTTCAAGTTCACAGCACCGGTGATGCCCGAGATGAACGGGCAGGTCCTCTTCGATCTGGTGTACTATGTGCTGGCGATTGTCTTCGTTGCGGCAATCGAATCGTTGCTGTGTTCCCGCATGGCCGACCGCATGGCCGAGAACAAAGGCACGCCCTACAACCCCAACAAGGAACTCTTCGGCCAGGGCATGGTCAACATGCTCGTGCCGCTGCTCAACGGCTTCCCGCACACCGGAGCCCTCGCCCGCACGGCGACGAATATCAAGGTCGGCGGCATGACCCCGCTGGCCGGCATCCTGAAATGCTGGCTGAAGCTGGCAATGGCCTACTTCCTGGCCACGCACCTGGACCAGGTCCCGATGGCGTGCATTGGAGGCATCCTGGCCTACGTCGCGTTCAACATGATCAAGTTGAAGGAGATCAAGCTCGTCCTTGCAAACAACCGCTTTCATATCTTTCTGATGACCTGGACGGCAGTCGTCGTTCTGATGAAGGATTTCCTCTCAGGTGTGCTATCTGCTTTGGTGATTTACTGGATCGCCGACCGGTTCTTCCCGACCCCGGCGCGGAAGGACGTGCCTGACGCCGACGCGCCCGACGAACCTGCCGTTATAGAACCCGAGCGAAAGATCGAACCGGCTGTTTGACGGAGACCTTGCGAATGTGGGTACTGCCGTGGCCCGCACCGGCAGTTTATACCGCGACGATACAGACTTGCTCGGGTCGACCCAAGCACGGATGATGCCTGATGCCATCATCCGCAGTCTTCCTACTGAATGAGCGTGATTTATGGCAAAGCGAGTCTTCCTGGGCGTGCTCGGCGTGGTGCTGGGAATTCCGGCCGGCATGATTCTCATGATGTCCCTGCACATGGCGAGCACTCTTGTCTATCCCCTCCCTGAGGGTGTCGACTTCATGAGTCAGGAGCCCGAAAATATGGCTCGCCTGCATGAGTGGTTCGGCACGCTGCCCGCGGCCGCGTTTCTGCTGGCAACTGCCTGTCACGGGCTCGGCTGCATGGCCGGCGCAGTTGTGGCGATGCTCGTCTCTGGTCGCCACTCGCTGGTGCCGGCTCTCGTCATTGGCGTTTTCTTCACCGCCTGTGGAGCCATGAACCTCTCGTCCATTCCGCACCCTGCCTGGTTTCCGTTCGTCGACGTGCCCTCCTACCTGATTCTTGCACTCGTGGCCGGCGTTCTGCTGAAACGGAAGCCTGACGAAGAGACGCCTGTGGCCACGCCGGAACTGAGTCCGGCCGGTTGACCTCCGCTGATAGAGCAGGGCTGATCAATGGACCTCGCGCAGCGCGTCCAAGATAGACTGCTCGGGTCGTTCCTTTTGTTCTTTCGCGAGATGAATGCACATTCACGATCCTGGTCACGTTACGCAGATTGTGAATTCACTTGAGCACGGACAGGCTCAGGCGTCCGAAGACCTGTTGCCGGTAGTCTACGAAGAGTTACGCGAGGGCGCTTATTGCTTCACCGCTTCAGCCGATTCCTGATGCTGAGCCCAGGCGGTCTTCTGCAATGACCTGGCCACATCGGCCGGGATCGACTCGGGCGCGGCGAGGCCGATGGGACTTCGTTTGGTCAGGACGCTGTAGATTCCGCAGGAGTAGACGTACGAACCCCTCAAACCCGGGTGGGCGCGGTCTTCAGCAAATAGACTCTCCATGTGCTCGGTGGAGGGTTCCTCACCGAAGTAGCGGAAGTAGGCCTGGCTTGCGTCAACTATCGGGACGCCGAGTTCCTTACCCATTTCGACGTGCAGTCGATGGAGACGCTCGAACCCCTTTGGATAGTCGCGCAGGATTGAAGCAGTGCCGAACAACACCGTTTGCGAACCACTCGCCTTGATCAACTTATGGAACAGACGGGCATAGGGTTGGAAGGCAGCTTGCTTGACGTTGTAGATGTCCTGCAGCACGACGAAATCCCACTCGCCAGTGGCAATCATTGAGCGCGCAGTTCCCGGGCCTTTCCCGGCCGCCCAATGTGAGTGCAGTGACGCGCCGCCTCGGATGCAACCACCAACCTTGATGGCTCGACCGCCCTTGTCCGACATGGCCAGATTCTCGATCAGTTTCTTACTGACGATGGTTGGGCATTGACTGTTACCGATCAGCAGGACGGTCAACGGCTTTTGCGATTCTTCTGATGTTTGTGGTGTCGGCGCGTCGTCGGCACAGGCGTGAGTACTTGTGAGACCAGCCAGCAGCAACGCAATCGCATATGTGATTGGCCTGGTGTTCATCGGAGTGTCCTCAGAAATGTGTGTTTAACTTCGGAACCAGATTCAGCAGTTATGGTGCGGCCACGTAATTGAGCAACTCCAACAATCGGGCCTCGATTTTGACGGACGCTTCTTTTTCCATGATGTTCGTCCCCATCCATGTCTCGTACCCGCCCAGGTCGTGCTGTCGCGGTGTTGGCAGATAGCGATTGTGGCCATTGGCCAGTTCGATTGTGAACGTGGTTTTCAGCGGACTCTTCTCCTTCAGACTCAGGCCAATCTCGGCAAAGACCTCGCACGGAATCGAAGTGATCCCGACGTCTCCGACTCGCACGACCTGCAGCAGCAGGTCTTCTGTTCCCGGATGCTCGTGCAGCATGATTGTCCATTGCGCGTAAGCCTTCGCACGTCGAGGCAGTTTCGATTCGTCGTCCTCGGCCAGAAAACACATTGCACGTGCGACCTGGGCGTCCGTCGGTTTCCGGACTTCCAGAGTCAGATCGCTTTGGACACTCTCCAAGGTGACCCAGGTGCGATACTTGACCGTCTTCAGTGCTTCATGCACGCGGTCGGCGACTCGGCTGGCGACGGTGCGAATTCGCTCGAACGGTTTGGCTCGTGGTCGAGGGTTTGTGAAATTGATGTTGTTGACATCTCCGCTGGTCCCGTTCGACAGAATGCCAACAAACGGCGGAAGCGCGTCAACACGACCGTCCGGGAACAATCGCTGGGTGATCTGACGGGCAAACTCGCCGAAGTAATCGGCGGAGACGCCTCCGGTGGGAACACCGCCGACATAGTGCAACGAGTAATTCGCCAGCAGCGCAATTGGTCTTTGATCCTCGACGGTTCTAACCGACAGAAAACAGACTTCCGGGTCCGTCGGTCCGGCGGGACGATTGAGCAGCTTGCCTCGCGGCGGATTCATGCGGGCCTGGTCACTCAGCTCGCCGAAAGGGTTCGCGACAATGCCGCCAGCGTTCATAAACCAGCGACGGTTAAAGACCTCTTCAGGAACCTGAGCTGTGCCCGAACCGATCTCTGCCGGCGCCAGGTTGGCGGTCGCCTGATGCAGCGCCGACACGATGCCGCGGATCATGTGCTCGACATAGTCTGGATCGGCCTCATAGACGATCCCGTTCTTCGACGCCGGAGCCGAATGTGTATGGGTCGCTGACATCAGCAGGTGGTCTGCCTTGATGCCGGTGACCTTTTCGGCGCGCTGACGCGCCTCGTCGAACAGGCTGCGAGGACAGAAGCAACTGTCGACAACAACAAATCCGATTCGTCTCGATCCATTGTCGAGCACCAACGCCCGCGCACTGAGCGGATCCCAGGCATGCGTCGCGGGGCGTCGACTGAATGATCCGACAAGAAACACCGGCCATTTCTGAGGTGTGATGTCGGCGACGGCGGCACCGGCGCGAAATACGGAAACCGGCTCGTCATCGCCGTGTACCGTCGGGCAGATGGCAGCGGAGACTGCGAAGGCCAGGGTCCACAGAATTGTGCGAGGAATCATGAGCTGACATCCAATGGAATGAACGTTCGGCGTGCGGCAAATGAGAATTTCCCGCCCCTGAGTTTATCTCAGGGGTTCTCGCGTTGCTGCACTACGCAATCGGTAGTGCAAAGACGCGAGAACCCCCGACGTAAAGTCGGGGGCGTTGGTGAATTCTCAACTGCCGCACGCCTTGCACCACGGTCGTCGCCGACAACGAAACGTAGCATTCGCAGGCATGCCAGGCGAGATAGCAGGTCGGTTCAAGCAATCGGTGGGACTACCCAACAAGCTTGAGCTTCGGGAACTGACTTCCCAGAACTCGCTCACTAGCGACGCCCAGCCAGTCTTCGAGCAGCGTTGCGTAGACCGAACGGAACTCGGTGTGGAACTTCAGGTCGCCCTGATGCAGGTCGGTCAGGCTCGGGTGGTCGCCGTGAACACCACCGCCCACCTTCGGTCCCACGGCGAACATCTGAGACGCGGCTCCGTGGTCTGTGCCCAGGCTGCCGTTCTCTTTCACGCGACGCCCGAATTCGGAAAACGTGGCCAGCATGACTCGGTCCGCCAACCCGTGTCCCCCGAGGTCCGCAAAAAATGCAGTGACTGCGGACGAGAGTTCGGTCAGCAGTGCCTGATGAGCCCCTTCCTGCTGTGAGTGCGTGTCGAACCCGCCGAGCGAGAGATAAAACACACGCGTCCCGAGTTCTGCTGCCACCGCTTGAGCAATCACCTTTAATCGCGCGGCGAGTCCGTTCGACGGATATTCGGCCGCCGCTGAATACGATTTCGTGACCTCGCTCAGTCGTTCGGCGCTGGTCATGGCAGTGCGGGCGGTGGATCGCAGAAATTCGAGTTCCGAACCGGCTGCAGCAGGAAGCTGCGCGGCGGCAGTCAATGTCTGGACATGCCGTTCACGTTGTGGCCCGCTTCCAAGATTCAATCGGTAGTCCGACAGATCTCGAACGGCTGGCACGCTCATACGACCACTGACCAGAGCCAGTGGCAGTCGATCCATCCCGAGTGCCAGAGCCGGCAGCGAACCGGAACGGAACTGCGATTCATCCTCAATCGCCCGGCCGAGCCATCCGTCTCGCGTTTCCTCAATTTCCGGCCGAGCGGAATGCCAGATGTCCATCGAGCGGAAGTGTGAACGATTGGGATTTTCGTATCCGACACCCTGGATCACTGCGAGCTGTCCGCTTTCAAACAGATCGTGCATTCCAGTCATCGCCGGGTGCAGGCCGACGTCGTCATCAAGCTTCAGCACGCTGTCGCGGGGGATTGCGATCCCGGGACGAGCCTTCGCGTATTCGGTATCGGCAAACGGAATCACGGTGTTGAGCCCGTCGTTGCCACCGGCGAGTTGGATGACGACAAGGACGCGCCCTCTGTCGGTGGACGCTTCGGCCGCGCTCGCTAGAAACTCCGGCGGACGCGCGCCCAGCGAGACGATACCGGCAGCACTCAGTTGCTGCAGAAAGCGACGGCGTGATGTGCTCATAGATCTGCTTCCGATTCAGAATCGTGCTTCGTTCAAGTGAGCTGGTATTCGGGCAAAGTCATGATCAGGTGGACGAGTCCGCGAATCTGCTCGTCCGGAGACTGGTTGTTCTGTTGGACTGTGTCAGTCAGCGAAGCTGCCGTGTCAGGATTGAGATCGCGTGCCAACAGGAGCTCGACGGCCGCTGCCGAGAACTTCGCCGGATTCTCAACGAGTGCAACAAGCTGATCCGGAAAAGCTGCGATTGATCCAAGCCCATCACCCTGCATCAATTCCGTTGCAAAGCCGGTTCGCTTGAGCAGCGTCGTCGAGCTGATCCACTGGCGACCGCCTTCCCAGCCCTTGACCGACGGCGGCTCAAAAACGTCCTGACCCAGATCGGCTAGCAGCCGCAGTGTGTTCGGAAGATGGGCGGCGCAGCCGAGTGTTCGATACGACCCGATCACCAGTTCGATCGGGCTTTTGATCAACGACCCTCTGGCGGCGTCGCTAAAGAACAACCGCGATCCCAGCAACTCGCTCAGGACGGGCTGCATCTGGTACTTGTGATGCACAATCCGCTCGGCCAGTCCCTCGATGTGCTGTTTCTCTGGGCGGTCGAGGACGAAGGTTCGCAGCAGCTTCCACGCGAGGAACTGTGAGCACGCTGGCTGATCGAGACAGATCTCAATGATGTCGTCACCATCGAAGTTGCCGCGTCGGCCCAGAACATTCTTGGTGTTTGTGTCGTGCTGGATGGTGTTCAGCCAGAAGCGATCGCGTCGCACATGCCAGCCAGTAAAAGCGCGAGCTGCTTCCGCGATGTCGCGTTCGGAGTAGTTTCCCTCGCCCAGGCTGAACAGCTCCATGACCTCGCGGGCAAAGTTCTCGTTCGGATGCCGCTTGCGATTCGCATTGCCGTCAAGCCAGATCAGCATCGCAACGTCGCGGGAGATGCCGTGCAGCAGGTCGCGGAAGTTTCCCAGCGCATGTCGACGCAGCAGATCATTCTGTTCCAGCATGTGCTCGACGGACTGCACCTTGGCATTCGACGTCGCAAAGTGGTTATGCCACAGCAGCGTGATCTTCTCGGTCAGCGGAACCGACGCGTGCTGCATCCGATACAACCACCAGGCTTTCAGGTCGCCAATGTTCTGCGCGTCGATCGCGATGCCGCGCAGGAGGTGCTGAGTCTTAACGAACCGGGGCGATTCGTCCGGCGGCGACACCAGTCGATCAAGCGTCGCATCAAGGCCCTCGTGAACCGTGCGGTCGATCTCTGCGTACGTCGCCCCGAAGCCGGCTCGCCACAGCAGGTGAGTTGCTTCACGGCGGGTCCAATTCCCGTCGGTACCCGATTGCCAGGGCTGCAGGTCGGCATGTCGCACAGACGCGTCCCTCCGAGGCAGGGTGAAGATTCAGCGTGTGACCGTTTCGGACTCGGCACATGCTCATACTACGATGAGTGGCATCCGGTTTCCCGCGATTCGGCAGGCCGCGGAAGTTTCCCGCGAATTGCCGGATGAGGGGACGCGGATGACGCTGATTCGGCGGATGACCACGGATCAGCGAACATCTGCTGCATTCGCGGTCCCTTCTCCGAAGAGGGACATGCGTCCGTCGATTCCGATGCCCCACGGTGTCGTCCCCAGCGGCAACGCGCCAATGTCCGGCTGGTCGGCATCGGCGCTGCGGAGCGGATCGGGCCAGATTGGTGGCAGGGACTGACCTGAGTTGACGCCCGGGCTGTCTGGCCGGAGCCGCAGGTCCGCCGGAGTCCTCCAGTCGGAGGGCAGACTGACGAAACGCGGATCAACCAGACGATCCTGTGTCGTCCAGCCAGGGGCATAGACCTTCTGACTCTCTGCAAAGAGTGGTGACGCTCGGAATTTGCCGAACAGGTCGCCCGCGAACTGCGGCCCTTCTTTTACGCCCCACAGCAGGTTGCCGCCTTCACGGACATTCGCAGCCACCTTCCCGGCAAAGCCTGCGCCGGGCACACGGTCCATCTGAACGAAGATGTTGTTAAACACGTCGCGTTCGTTGTGACGCAGTCCCTGTGCGCCCATTCCAAACAGATAGTAGTTGCGAAAGACCGCCGTCTCGCGCAGGAAGGTGTTGTGGTAAACGTGCATCACCGGCCAGATCGGGCCACCATGATCGCCGACCAGATGACCTTCACGTCCGATGTAGACGCCGGTTGGATCGGGTTCAGTGGGTGGCCCACGGTAGGTACCGCCGCGCATGTCAAAGACGTTTCGATACAGAAACACGCCAGCCGCGGGATCGTGGTCAAGCGGTGCCTCGTCTTTCTCGATTTCATGTTGAGTGATCGGGATCAGGCAGCGGCCAATTCGATTCTGGTAGATGAACAGGGTGTGGTCGCGAAGCTTCGGGCCGCACTCCAGTCCGTCGTCGTTGAAGTTGTCGACGAAATTGTGGTGGAACTGCAGGTTCTTCACGTACCGGAGAAATGCGAAATCGTGATCGTCGGTAAACTCACACCATGCAAATTCGATGTTCTCATTTCGTGGCTGATCGTTGCGGAACAGGATTTGGTACGACGCCGTCCCGCGGTATTTCATGTGAGCACGCGACGTCCATGGCGCTGCCAGTCCGCGGAAGGCCGAATGGGTGACACGGATGTTCTGTGACGCGTTTACCTGTAAGGCCGGAAAGCCGCCGAAGACGGTCACGTGATCCAATTCGATGTGTTGCGACCCGTACACGTGGATCATCGGGCTGCCTGTTGCGCCGCGAAATACGATGTCCTGTATGTGGACGTGCTGCACTCCGTTCACACGCAGCACTTCCTCACCAAAGCCAGCAGAAATTACGAGTTTGATTTTTCGCGGATCGGTCTCGCCGCGGTACGAACGCTTGCCGAGTCCCTCCAGGTGATGGTGAGCCAGTCGGATATGTATGCGGCCAGTCTCGCGATTGAACCACAGTCCAGGTCCGCAGTAGATGCCCGTGTCGCGCATCTCGTTCTTGTTGCCGATCCAGCGCTCATTTGTGGCACGCAGATCGACCGCAATGCGATAGCTGTGAAGCGGCACCATCGAATCACCAAAGTGCCCCAGGGCCAGCGGCCTCTCATCTTCTTTGCCCCACATCGGTTCCCACGCCGCGGGCAGGAACTGATACGGGACCCGCCGCGCGTCGGCGTCGGGATAACTTGCAGTCGAAACGAACTCGCCGGCAGCCCCATCCTTGTAAGGCACCCACGATGCCTGCGGATTGTCGAAGAACTCGCGAAGCCCGCCGTCGAGAATGACCGTCTCGCCGGGATACGATCGAATCGTGATTGGCGACTCCTCCGTGCCTGAGCGAGTCAACGATGCGGTTTCGTAGTAGACGCCTTCCCGCAGATACAACGTGTCACCGGGCTGCAGTTTTCTCACCGAGTACTTCAGCGTCTTCCACGGCGATTCTTCATTTCCCGCATTCGCATCATCGCCGCGTACGGTATCAACGAAGTGCGCGCGGCCATCATCTTTGGGCCGCTTCGCACTTCTCGGCAGAGCACGCATCGGTGGATGAGAAACGTACGATTGTCCGGTGCCGTCCTGACGGACGTCCTGGGCAACCGCATCAACAACACCAGGCAGCGACACACCTGACAGCAGCATCAGGACGGCGAGCGATGGTCTCCAAGTCAGCATGTTCATCCGCGTCTCCCTGCAGGCTCTGGCTGGTCTTGTTTTGCGATTTGCCCGGTCACTCCTGATTCTCACATGCAGATCCGTGGCAGACTGATCGATGCCGGGCCTCGATTGAGTGACTTGAGACGCGTATCTTAGCCATGCCGATTTGGCGAGACATTCCGACAGCGCGGATGTCGCCTCGGAGCTGCTTCAGTCTGTTGTCGTCTTTCGGGAGGATTCAGAACGTGACAAGTATGAACCGCTCTCTGACACTGGTTCCGGTTCTGTTGCTGACGCAGCTCGCCGCAGCCCAGGAAGAATCGCCGAAACCCTTCGTGGAATACGAAGATAGGGTCGGCCGATACCTGCAACGGCTCCATGCGAAGGACACCGGTCATCCGACCACAAGTCGTCTGGCATTTCGAGCGGACTATCCGGGCGGCTTCAAGTCGTGGCAGCGGGACGCGAGAAAGAAGCTGGGCGACCTGCTTGGGCTGGATCGCATCGCACGGGATGCCGGCGATCACGAACCCGTTGTCCGTTTCGACGAATCAATCATGGAAGACGGGTACTTTCGACAACGCGGCCAGATCGAGACAGAGCCGGGTGTTACGATTCCGTTCTGGTTACTTACGCCGATCCACGATTCAACGCTGCCGTTGCCGCTGGCGATGTGCGCTCACGGCCATGACAGCGACGGCTGGAACACCTACGCGGGTGTCTATCGAGATGACGAACATCGAAAGACCACGCAGGCAAAGGATGGAGATATCGGTGTGCAGGCCGTCAAGCGGGGTTTCCTGACACTCGTGCCGGCGACGCGTGGACTGGCCGCAGATGTTTCGATCACTGATCCCAAAGGTCGTCACGGCAGACGGGCCTGTCGGGCTCAGTTGATTCACTGTCTGCTCGCTGGCAGGACAGCCGTGGGGGAACGCGTCTGGGACACGCAACGATTGCTTGACTGGGCTCTGCGGGAGCTTCTGCTTGTCGATCGGAAGAAGGTCGTGCTGCTGGGGAATTCCGGTGGTGGAGTCCTGACTGTATACGCCGCCGCACTGGATGAACGGATTTCGGTTGCGATTCCGAGCTGTTCATTCACGTCCTACACCAGTTCCACGGGGTTCGTCTTTCATTGCGATTGCTGCGTCGTGCCACGTGCTCAGTCAGAACTTGGTGACATGGCAGATGTCGGGGCGCTCACCGCGCCTCGGTCCATGCTGGCTGTTCATGGGCGGATGGACGGACTGCATTCGTTTCCGGATGTCGAAGCGGCGATGGCCCGTGTCCGTTTGATTTATGATGCGGCCGGTGCACCGAGTCGGTTCCAGCACAAATGGGGTGCGGACGGCCACAAGTTCTACCCCGATCTCATGTGGCCGTTTATTGAGTCGGCGCTGGGACGGTAGCCGCGAACGACAGGTTCAGTTGGAAGACCGGCCTCAAGGCGAGTCTTCCCCAACTTCTAACCAGGCGACGGAACCACGATTGCGGCCGTGTCCTGAATCACCACAACACCGACTACATCGCCGGTCTCACGGGAGACGACACATGCTCCGTGATGATCCGCAGTCAGAGACACCGCCGGGTCAACGCTCCAGCCGACCTTGCTGGCGGTGAATCGGGCGGCGGAGATGCTGAGCGGTTCGATGCCCGATGTAATGACCAGGCAATCGATCGGCTCGTCTGACCTTTTGATTCGTTCGCGTGGCCATCGCGTGTCAGGTTCCGCAAAGGACTCGGTCGATGTCACAACGGCCAGCGGTCCAATCACACTTGTGTTGTCGGCAGTCACGACAAGGGATTGGCCTGCGGCCTCGAGGGTCGTCTTACCGTCGAGAGCTTCTGCAACCGGCGAGAGCAGGTCCGCAGGACCGAACAGCCGACCGTCCGACAAGGGCAACACCCAGCCAGATCGCTGACGGTCCCGCCGGAAACCAAACACCTTCGTCTGCCATCGCAGTGAGGCTCTCACCGGTTTGGGGAGCATCCCACCGGACGGCAGGCTGTCTACACCCAGAGCCAGTCGCGGTCGCCATTCCAACCACTCATCTTCCGCTTTAGTCGCACAAGTGAATCGATGACCTGTGCTGACTGGAACGCCCGGTGCATCAGGAGTCGCCAGCGAGATGCCGCCCAGCATGATGCTCGACAGTGAATCGGCCGAGACCTGAACTCCAGACAGACCGACTGACACGTCGATTCCGCTCATCATCCAAAACTGTGTGTTGGTCCGTACGAGGTGGCGGTATGGGGCCTCAATCCACGCACGGGCATCGACAGAGGCGGCATCGCTGGCCAGGCCAACCGCGAAGACACGACCGATTGGAAGACCTCGATAGAGGACAGGTACTCCCCGCTTCAGCCCGCCGCGTGTGGTGGCTTCCAGCATGATTTCCAGGCCACCCTCGGGGAGTTCGCCTGTCGGTGCATTGGTTACACCTTCGAATTCCGTCTGAAGTTCGCCGTCGGCTGCACCCGGTTGGACGGCGATGTATCGCCCGCCAAGCAGCGTATCGAGACCTCGAACTTCTGCCGCATTGACCGCCGGACGTTCGACCCAGAACTGCGTGCCTGCCCGTGCCAGACGAGTGGCGCTCGCGGCCAGTCGCGCAAGGACCGTGACACCGTTCAGGTCCTTGTTGAGATCGACGGTCGTGACTTCTCCGACCACGATGCCTCGATGCCGCACCTGATCGCCGACAGACAGACCGTGTCCCTCAGAGAACTGAATCGAGACGTCGACGGCTTCCGAATCAATTAGGGTCAGCGGCGTTTCCAGCCCGTCAAAGTCGAACTTTGGATCGGAGTTCTCGGGTCCGGGCTGCACCGACAGGTAGCGGGCGCCGACAACTGTGTCGAGTCCCGTAATACGCGTCAGGCTGACGCGCGGTCGGACAATCCAGAACTCGCTGCCGTGTCGTGCGAGCGACTTCGCCTGCGGCTGCAGTTCGACCGTGACCACCACGCCTTCGCTTGCCGCGTCGAGCTGCACGGTGGTGACTTCACCGACTTCGATGCCACGATGTTGGAGTGTGTTTCCAGGTTTGAGGCCGTGGCCCTGTTCGAATCGAATCGTGATGCCTGGGCCGGATGGTTTCTGATTCCAGACCACCAGCACGATGGCAACGATCAGGCACAGGCCCGTCAGCAACCACACGCGAGTGATCAGGCTTTGCCCGGACGAGCTGGCCGACGCGGCTCTTGACGAACGAACATCAGCGACCGGAAAAGATTCACCCTTCGGCGGAGGTTCAGGAGCTGATTCGGCCATCCTGGATGCGTCCTTCGTCTTGTCGTGCACACGACGCGTGCAGCAACTGTGTCCGCAGAACGTCGATTTATCATTAGTTATTTGTCAATTCTCATTTGTCATTGCCAAGCTCGTGTCATCGCCGTCACCGCGATGTCAAATGACAAATAACTAATGACAAATCATGACCGAATGTTGCGACGACTTCCCAAAGCGGCAAAGCCGCAACCAAAAGTAGGATGGGCACTCTTGCCCGTCCATTGCCGGTGCAGGGACGGGCAGGAGTGCCCATCCTACGATGCGCGCGCACGGCGCGCATGCCTGACGACGGAAGACTCTAAACATGTTGCGCAGCGTGCCATCAATAAGGGCCGGACGTTGCACGTGCAATCAGAACTGATGCCCCTCCTGGGGACCATTCGTCGTCGGAGTTGTGATTTCCGGGCCGTCTTCGGTCATCAGGATCGTGTGCTCGAACTGCGCCGACAGTTTGTTGTCGGCCGTACGCACCGTCCATCCGTCGAACTTGTCGGTGCGCGTCCGCCATGTGCCTTCGTTGAGCATCGGCTCGATCGTGAAGCACATTCCCGGTCGAATGACCTGGCCGCCTTCCTTGCGGCCTTTGAACCAGAAATGAGGGATGCCGGGTTCCTGATGAAACGCCCGACCCAGGCCATGCCCCTGAAACTCCCGCACGACCTCGTACTCGCGTTCCATGGCGTAGCTGTAAATCGCTGCGCCAATGTCACGCACGTAGCCGTACGGCTTGATCGATCGAATCCCGACCCACAAAGCTTCAAACGTCGCCTGAACCAGACGCTTTACCTTCGGCGAAACCTCGCCGATCAGAAAGGTCTCCGACTGATCGCCGTGCCAGCCGTTGACGATCGTCGTCAGGTCGATGTTGACGATGTCGCCCTCCTGCAGCACCCACTCGCCCGGGATGCCATGGCAGACGATCTCGTTGCGGCTCATGCACGTGCTTTTCGGATACGGCGGAGCGTTGGCCGGCCCGTTGTATCCAAGACACGCCGGGATATGCCCGTGATCCATGGTGTACTCATAGATCATTCGGTCCAGCACACTGGTCTCGGCACCCGGCTTCACATGCGGACGGATGAAATCCATGACCTGCGCATTGAATCGCCCCGCAGCCCGCAAGTTGTCGCGTTCGTGCGCATTATAGATCGGTGGCCTCTTCGCCAACGGATTCTCTCCAGCAGGTTTTGGTGACTCAAAAAAACCAAACTTCGGGTGAACTGCCTGGGCGAATCCTGCCGAAGATGACAATAACTTCGGAAATTCAGCGTGTTTTGCTGGTTATAGCATTTTCACGCCTGCAAACGGAAACCATGCGGGACGCGGGACGAGCGCCGGCAACTGCCTGAATTCGGCTCGATCACGACCCGGCAGCTCAATGAATTGAGGCTCTTCATGTCTGGTTTTTCACCCATCCGTCCGGCCGTGATGTCAGTCCTGGTTCTGTTCGGGTGCGTGTTGGCGCGTCCTGCATCCGCCCAGGAATCGGACAATGTTGACGCAACTGTACCAACGGAGCAGCAGTCCGTTGCTCAGGCATGGGGTGCAGAGGACACAGCTGAAGTCACCCACGTGTCTCATCTCCTTGAGACCGCGATAAGCTGCCCGGGCACTCTCTTTCAGTGGAGCTACGGGACCTCCTTTTCCGGCGGCCCCGATCTTTCGTCACCGCTGGTGACGGATCGTCCGGATTTCACCGAAGCGTCCAGTACGGTCGGCAACGGAGTGCTGCAGATCGAAGCGGGATACACCTATACGACCGACAGTGCCGGCGGAGAGACCGTCCGCAGCCATAGCTGGGGTGAGCCACTTTACCGCTACGGAATGTTCGCCGAATGGTTCGAGTGGCGTCTGGCTCTGTTTCCCGTGACCGAACGGACGAGCGTGTCGGGAGTACGGGACTCGACGAGCGGACTGGAAGACATCTACTTCGGAGCCAAAATTGGTCTGACTCCGCAGGAAGGCATCTTCCCGGAGATGGCCATCCTGCCGCAGATGACAATCCCGGCCGGAAGTAACGCTTTCACCAGTGATCAACTGCAGCCGGGTGTCAACTGGGTTTATTCGTGGGCACTGAGCGATGAACTCAGCCTCGCCGGCAGCACGCAATTTAACCGGGCAGTGGATGACTCTCAGCATGCCTACACGGAATGGGCTCAGTCGATCGCGACCGGCCTCTCATTGACCGAAACGACCAGTGTGTACGCCGAGTGGTATGCCCTCTTCCCCCACAGTGCGAACGGGGTGAAGTCCGAGCACTACATGAACGGCGGCTTCGCAGTTCTGTTCGGTAACGACATTCAATGGGACATTCGGGCAGGTCTGGGCCTGAACTCGGCTGCAGACGACTTCTTTGCGGGAACGGGTCTGTCAGTGCGTTTCCATTGAACGACACTCGCCACTGACTACCAGCCGCCTGCGAAATTCAGCTCAGGCCCTCGAACAGGCTGCTGCCGACTCGGACCAACGTCGATCCCTCTTCGATCGCCACTTCGAAGTCGCGGCTCATCCCCATGGAGAGTTCCGGCAGCGGACGCCCGTCGTCCGGTCGCCCTGCAAGTTCGTCTCGCAATTCTCGCAGGCTGACAAAAACCGGACGCGCCGATTCCGGTTCGTCGGCCCGCGGCGCCATCGTCATCAGGCCCTGAACGTGCAGACGATCCAGTTGAGCGATTTGGGGCCATGCTTCACGTAGAGCAGTCGGGGTGAATCCGTCCTTTGACTCCTCACCTGAAACATTGACCTCCAGCAGGACATTCGTGGACCGCTCAAGTCCGACCGAGCTCAGGCTGATCCGGTTCAGCAGACGGACGCTGTCCGCCGAATGAATGAGCTGGACTGGCGGGAGGACCATGTCGACCTTGTTCCTCTGCAGGTGCCCGATTAGGTGCCACTCGACGTGAGATGGCATTTCGCTGGCTCGCAGAGCCAACTGCTGAGGTCGACTCTCGCCGAGTCGAACCTGGCCCAGATCAATAAGGGCACGCACCCAATCGGGCTTGGCGTACTTGGTCACGGCGACCAGCGCCACGCTGTCCGAATGACGTCCGCTACGCTGACACGCGTCGTCAATTTGCTGGCGAACGCGAGTCAGATTCGACTTGATCGTCTCAAGAATCGTCGTCATGAAAGCGTCAGCCCAGAATTCGGCGTGCGGATATGAAGTGAAACCGGTACCTTGTAGCACCTGACCGAAGACCGCGTCGTCATGCTTCGTGGCGTTGTGATTCAGCAAAGGGAGAGCGGATCGATTGTCAGTCAGGTCCGATTGCATGATCAGCCGGGGCGGTACTCCACCAGCCGCCGACTGTATTCACTCGTTCCTGTCTCAGGAACTCTCAATCGAAACTGTTCAACCACCCCTTGAGTTCCAGTCGCCCGGATGGGCAACTGAAACAATCGCCTATTCCCTCTTCAACTGATCAGGAGCTGTCTCCATGAAACTCTCCCCAGGCAACAGATCGCAACGGGCTGGAGCGAATCCGGTCACGTGGCTCGCATTGTCGACATTGCTCGGTGTATCGGTTTTCGTCGGTGGATGTGCTGATGCTGGCTCCACAACCCAGTCAGCAGGATCGGACGACGGTGCGGATGACAGTTCAACTGTCGAGTCCGACCAGGGCGACATGATGGCCGGTATGGAAGGCGGCGACCCCAATTCAGCTACGGACGCGATGCCCGACGACGCGATGCCCGGCGACGCGATACCGGGCGACGAGAATTCCACCGATCCACTACCCGGCGAGGAGAATTCCACCGATCCACTGCCAGGTGAGGAGAATTACACCGATGCAGTGCCGGGTGACGAGAATTCCACCGATCCACTACCCGGTGACGAGAATTCCACCGATCCACTACCCGGCGACGAGAATTCCACCGATCCACTGCCAGGCGAGGAGAATTACACCGATGCAGTGCCGGGTGACGAGAATTCCACTGATCCACTGCCGGGCGACGAGAATTCAACCGATCCACTGCCTGGCGACGGAGGTAACTCGGCACCGGAGGGAACAACCGATGCCTTGCCCGGCGACGAAAATGGGTTCACACCCGATGGCGGCCTGGCTGGAACAGGGGGTGAGTTGGATTCCGAGGGTGGCGGCCAACCTCGAGCCCCCGAAGAGGGTTCTCCCGAGTTTCCGGCCTTCCAACTCGTGGTGGGGCTGCGGTCCGGAAACCTCAAAGACATAGGCAAATACATCAGCAGCCGTGCGCGAGGCGATCTCGTCAAGATTCGCGCCGGAAAGCTGAGCGATGAAGAAAAGGCCAGCTTCAAGAAAACCTTCGAACGACCGGAACTGACAACCAAGCCTCGCAGCAAGAACGGGGGACGCCAGATAAGTCTCAAGAGCGGCGAGAAGTTCATCTCGATTCTGGTCAAGAAGGAGGGCTCTGCGTGGAAGGTCTCCGAATTGACGATTCGGACCTCTACGAAACGGTAGCCAGCCTTCGGATTGCTGTGGCACATCAAGCGTGTCACACGTCGTGTCAGGCTCTACATGCCACCGCCGGGATTCGGCGGTGGCATTTCTCATACTCACTGGCTTCGGATCGTTCATCAATGATTGATCTCGGCTCGTTCGATGCGCGCACCTGCCACGGCGCGTCCAGACGCTCATTTCTAAGGGCAGCTTCCGTAACACCCTTCGCCATCGGGGCCGGCCTGCCGTCGCTGTCGGCGATTGCCGCAGCCCGTGAAAAGGCGCGGGCCAAATCGGTAATCCTGTTGTGGTTGTGGGGTGGTCCAAGTCATGTGGATCTTGCGGATCCGAAGCCAGACGCCTCCATGGATTTCCGGGGACCGTTCGGGACGATTCCGACGCGCACCACCGGCATGCGGTTCACGGAGATTCTGCCTCGTGCCGCCGCTCGCAGTGATCGCTTCAGCGTCATCCGCTCGATGGTGAATTCCAACAATGGTCATCCCGGTGCCGGCACGGTGGGAGTGACCGGTTTCGAAGAATCTCCCGGACCAGTTCAGCCGAATTTCGGCGCGATTGTCGCGAAGCATCACGGTCAGACAGGTTCTCTGCCGCCCTTCTTCTATGTCGGCAAGGGCATCCCGCGAGACCTCCCGCGACGCATTGAAGGTTATGGCGGTGGCACGCTGGGCAAGGCATGGGATCCATTCCTCGTCAGCGCATCGGAGCGCGGCGAAGTCAGTATGCCCACACTGAAGATGCTGCCGAAACTCAATGCCCAGCGCATTCAGGACCGTCGCCAACTGCTCGAACAGCTCGACGACGAACGGTACCGCCTGGACGCGTCGGGCATCGCGGAATGGGGACACACGTTCCAGTCGGCCTATGGATTGCTGACGAGTCCCGGAGCCCGGGCAGCATTCGACCTGACTCAGGAGTCTGATCGCACCCGTTCTGCTTATGGGCGAACGACATTCGGGCAGGGCTGCCTGCTGGCTCGGCGACTTGCCGAAGCCGGCGTGCCGTACATTCAGGTCAACTGGAGCGAGTACGTGGAAACGTTCACGCCCAACGGCGACTGGGGCTGGGACACTCACATCTACAACTTCGAACTGCTGCAGGACCGCCACGGGCCTATCTTCGACCGGGCATTCTCGACGCTGCTGGACGATCTGTATGACCGCGGCATGATGGAAGACACGCTGCTGGTGGCGATGGGCGAATTCGGACGTACCCCGAGAATCAGCAACCGGGCCGCACGCGAGCATCACAAAGACTGCTATTTCTCCATCTGGGCTGGTGCCGGAGTGCAGCCTGGTTTGTGTATCGGACAAAGCGACGACAAAGGCGAACGACCTGTCTCGCGTCCGATCACGCCGTTGATGGCCGGAACAACGATCGCGGAACTGTGCGGTGTCGGTGCTCAGCAGCGAGCAGAAATGAAAGTGCTGGATGGAGGGAGCCTGATCGATGAGTTGCTTTGACTGTCGGCATACAACCAATGCCGTGTTTTCACTCTTGCTTGCCGGCTTCGCATTGCAGGGAATCCTCGACGCGGCGGATCCCGCACGCCTGACGGACGATGGTGTCAACAAGCGGGACCCGCAATTCGTCGAGCATGGTCGCTACCTGGTCTACTGCGTCGACGACGGCCCGGACCTGATTCGTATGCTGCGTATGGACATGGCCACGCGAGTGACCAGGCCTGTCTTTGACGACGCAGGGAACAAGCATCAGTTGGAACCATCATTCTCAACGGACGGACGCTTTGTTGCTTTTACGGAATGCACGGGCAACCTCACGGCGCGGCTGGTCATACGGGACCTTGAGCAGAAAAAAGACGCGGCGGTAACGCATGGGGGCCGCGGCGGAACCCGCAGCCCTGTCGTTTCGCCAGACGGAAAACGCGTTGTCTATGCCTTCGCGGAAACCGGACCGCAACAGTTGTGGTCCGTTGATACCAATGGCCAGGACAAGCAGCAGTTGACCCAGTGCTCGGGAATCAGCAACTGGCCGTCCTTTACGCCCGATGGCAAGACCATCGTGTTCTCCAACAGCCGCGAGAACAATTACGAAATTTACGCCATGTCGGCCGATGGATCGAACGACCGTCGGCTGACCACAAACTCGATCATGGATATCCGACCCGTTGTCTCACCTGATGGCAGACAGATCGCGTTCGTCAGTACACGAGCCGGTAACTACGAGGTTTATGTGATGAATATCGATGGAACCAACGTCCGGCGTCTGACCCACTCGGAGGAACGCGACGATTACCCCGCGTGGCATCCGAATGGCCGCGAGCTGGTCATCGTTTCAGAACGTGATGGTGAGTTTGACCTGTATCTTCTGGGCGTGCCGACCGGGGCCGTCGCCTCAAAACAGTGACTTGAAAGCGACGTCTTGATGGTTCGACCCCAACGACCTGTGTATCACCAGTCACTGGTTTTCACGTTCGGCCGGATGGCATTGACCGTCCTTGTGCTGTCGGCTCTGACCAGCCGTCTGGGCGCGCAGCCTCTGGACAGCAATCCGATCACGCAGATTGAGATCCAGCCGGCATCGTTTCATATCACTGGCACGCGGCAGACGCTGCAGTTGATCGTGACGGGCCGACTGTCGGATTCCGAATTGGCTGATGTCACGCACGCCGTCACCTATCGAGTTCCCGACCCCGACCCCGGGGTTGTGACGGTCACCAGTTCCGGACGTGTATCACCGCTCCGCAATGGCACGACGACCGTCGAGGTCCAGATCGGCACACTCACTCGCCGCATGAAAATCGAAGTCAGCGGCCAGGCGTCACCCGAGCTGGTGTCTTTTGCCCATCACACGTTGCCGCTCCTGGCGAAGGCCGGTTGCAGCGGCGGCGCGTGTCATGGTTCGCCACACGGTAAAGCCGGATTTCGACTGTCACTGTTCGGCCTCGATCCCGATTTTGACCGCGCGTCGATCGTCCGTGAGTTTCGCGGGAGACGCGTTAATCTGGTTCATCCGGATGACAGCCTGCTGCTGCGGAAACCGACGATGCAGATTCCTCATGCTGGCGGACGCCGGCTGCGAACGGGCGATCCTCTGTATTCGCTGCTGCAGGCCTGGATCGGTCAGGGCTGCCGCCAGGACTCAGAAAACGTGCAGTGCACTGGCATCGAGGTCTTCCCGCCAGAGGCGCGAGTGCTTCGGTTTCCGGCGAATTCGCAGCAGTTCAATGTACTGGCGCACTTCTCAGACGGATCAGTCCGCGACGTCACTCCGCTCGCCCAGTTCTCGCTGTCTGATGTCAACGTCGCGGAGGTTACGCCCCAGGGACATGTGACCGGCCTGAAACGCGGCGAAACGGCCGTCATCGTTCGCTACCTCGAATTCATTGCCACTCCACTGCTGACCTTCGTGCGGGACATCGAGGGATTCCAGTGGCAAGCCCCTCCCGCGCCGACGTATGTCGATGAACTCGTTGATGAGAAGCTGAAGCAGTTGCAGTATCTGCCGTCCGGCCTGTGTAGTGATGAAGCTTTTGTGCGTCGAGTTTCCCTCGATGTGATCGGCCTGTTGCCGACTCCCGATGAAGCACGCAGCTTTGCTTCCGATCAATCACCCGGGAAGCGTTCCCGACGGATCGATGAACTTCTGGAGCGACCGGAGTTCGCACGTTTTCAGGCTCAGAAATGGGGTGACCTGCTGCGTCTGTCGCGGAAGCAGATCGGAGTGACCAGCGTATTCAAATACAGCCGCTGGCTGTCCGGGGCGATGAGCAGCAACATGCCCTACGATCGGTTTGCTCGTGAGTTGTTAACGGCATCCGGCAGCACGATGACCAGCCCGGCTGGTAACTACTACCGCACGGCCGCCGACACACTCGATGCAATGGAGACGACCGCACAGTTGTTTCTGGGGACTCGGATTCAATGTGCCAAATGCCATAACCACCCGTTCGAACGCTGGACGCAAAATGACTACTACGGTCTGGCGGCGTTCTTCAATCGCATCGAACGCCGGAAAACTGACCGTCCGGAAGAGGTCCTGTTGTGGGCCTCAGGGACAGGCGAGATTCGTCATCCCGCAACCGGTCGCGTCATCCAGCCGTGGGTACCGGGAGATAGCGAGCTTGCCGTCGATGCCATCGCTGACCGTCGACAGGCATTCGCCGCCTGGCTGACGTCGCGCGACAATCCGTTCTTTGCGCGGGTCGAGGTTAACCGCCTGTGGGCGCAGGTCATGGGGCGTGGAATTGTCGAACCGTTCGATGACTTCCGCGATTCCAATCCTCCGTCGATCGCTCCGCTGCTCGACGCGCTGGCGGCGGACTTTGTCGAGCACGGCTACGACCGGAAACACGTCCTGCGGACGATTCTCAACAGCCGTTCGTATCAGGCGAGTTCCCGCGCGAACAAATTCAATCGTGACGATGACCGGTATTTCTCTCATTACATCCCAAGGCGTCTGACGGCCGAACAGCTTGTCGACGCTCTAGGCGATGTCACCGGGCGGCCAGAACAGTTCGCGTTGATTGCACCCGGAACGCGAGCCACGTGGCTGCCTGCTCCGGATCTGAAGCCTCATGATCGAGCCCGGCTGGGCGACATTGAATTCCTGAAGGTCTTCGGGCAGCCCGAACGCCAGTCCGTCTGTGCGTGTGACCGCAGCGAAGATTCAAGCCTTGGCCAGGCACTCGAACTGCTCAACGGGGGCTTCCTGCACCGCATGCTGGAACACTCGGACAATCGGTTCCACTCGGCACTCAAACAGGGGCGACCCCCTCAGGACATCGTCATCAATCTCTACCAGCGGGCGCTGTGCCGTTCACCGACCGATCAGGAACTGCGGGCCAGCCTCGGTTACATCGCATCGCACAGCAGCGCATCAACTGCGCTGGAAGATGTCTGTTGGGCGATTCTCAACAAGGACGAGTTTCTGTTTCAGCATTGAACCGTGTTACAGGCTCGTACTAAGGAATTGTCCCGAAATAGATTCCCGATTTTGTCGTAGCGAAAGTCGCGCGTGACTTTCGGAATCGCAGGAGTACGCTCAGAAAACTCAGCCGCAGACGCCCATGTACAGCACACGGTCGGATTCCGGAAGTGAAAACTCCTGCGTGATTTCTGACTCGAAGAAGGCTCCGAGTGGGACCGTTGTCAGGTTGAGGCCGGCTGACAGAAGGCACAGATTCTGCATCAGGTGTCCCGCTTCCAGTAGCAGGAAGCGGTCACTGCGGGTGCCGTACTTGTGGAACAGACGCTGCGAGTCACCGACAATGACCCACAGCAGAGCGCCGCCGGTGATGCGTGTTAAAGACGGAACCCGGTCAAGCCACGCCTCGCGATTTGAGCCGTCGGCCAGTTGTGCCATCGAATGGCTGAGTCTCTGGTAATGATAGAGACCCGCGGGTAACCAGCCGCCGAAACAGACCATGTACAATTCCAGGGCCTGGAGCCCGCCAGACGACGGAACGGGGCCGCGATGGTCCTCACCGGTGATCCCGTGGGCAAACAGCAGCAACCGGCTCAGCGCCGCCCGATCGGGCAGCACGGTGCCCAGTTCCGGTGATGAACGGCGACGGACCAGCGTTCGCTGCAGCGATGCCATCCGTTGTGGTCGCAGTCGCAGGAGAGGCCAGAGCGGATAACCTGGGTACTGTCGGGGTTCGGTGGTCGCCGCTTCCTTCTCGGCGGCCAGAACAAGATCACGGACCTCCGGAAAACTCGTGCGGTCGAGTTCGGTAAGTCGCAGCGTGTTACACATGGCACTGGCTCTGTATTCGTGTGGGAAACTGTGTTCGTGTGGGAAACTGTGTTCGTGTGGGAAACTGTGTTCGTCAGGGAAACTGTGTTCGTCAGGGAAACTGTGTTCGTCAGGGAAACTGTGTTCGTCAGGGAAACGGATGAGGCGTCGCATGCACCCACTCATCCAGTCCTCGCGGAGTCCACAGGCTCCCCCCAAGGTGAGGCAACAGGTGGTTTCCATGCATCGGGTGCAAACCGGGAACAACAACCTTGACGACGACCTGATCCGGAATCTGCCGGGCGATGGATGGTGGAGTCATCGTGCGAAAGAGCACCGGTCGGCACGCTCCCAAACGTTTCACCAGTTCGAGTAATCGTTCCTTGCGAGTCCCACCGTCGCCGGTTGCGGCAATGGGGTTGACCAGAACGGTTTGTTCCAGCCGCTCGGGAAACAAACTGTAGTAGACCGCATGGTCGGCAAACGTCGTCGGCACATCGATTGACACGCCCTGTTCAGTCATCTGCCGTTTGAGGTGCCGGACGTAATGCCGCCCCTGAATCGCTTCCAGCAGAGACTTCTCCCAGGCGAGCTGGCGTTGCTCGCGGCAGCACGATCCGATTGAAAAGCAGTATCCCTCGATGTCGTCACCCTCCAGCGTGACCAGCGTAACATGGTCTGCGAACGGAGAATCGATGCGAAAGAATCGATACCGCAGATTCGGTCGCAGGATCCGACGCGTGATGTCCTCGCCGAGCAGCTTCAGGACGTCTCGGGAAGGCCACTCTTCGAGTGCATAGCGGCCCCACCAGGCTCCCATAACGGCATCACGCTCGATGACTTCCTGCAGGCCGCGCAGCAACGCGTGCTCCGCCGTCTGACCACAGGCCAGGCCGGTAGACGCGCAGGCACAGATGCAGTGCGATTCCCCTGCCGGCAAATCCAGATAGGCGAGTTCTTCCGGAACCCAATACGGCTCACCGGTCGGCACCTTGCGGAAGCACACCCAGCGGCAGCGAGTGCTTGTTGTAAACGGCTGGAACGGGAAACCGGGCTGCTCGTACTGTTCCGGGTGGAAGAGCACCCACTGATCGGGCCGGACAGCGGGCTCGTCAAGAGGCCAGTTATCGTAAGCCGTAACCATCAGTTGATCGTCGGGCAGAGCGGACGTTCTGGCGCGTTCGATTCCCTCGCCAACGCAGGCCGCTTCAGCCGAATCGGCATTCCATCCGGCCCCGCCGACGGCCAGCGCTTCTTCCCTGCCTCCACCAGCCGGCAGAACGCCAGCACAGACAAAGATCTGCGGATCATGGGGCCGTACTGGAATGGCGCCGAACTGCGAAAACAGCCCCGTGAATCGGCTTTCGTACCAGCGGCTGGCAGTCATCGACGCCGTCCGCATGCTGGACAGTCCGGGTCCACGAAGACTCGGTGCGTTGTGACTTCCATCGTTTCCACTTCCACAACGTGCAGCCGATACAACGCCGCCGGAGGGTCGGCAACACTCAGCAGAGACTGCTTCCACAATACGAGTTGCCGCACGGTTTCGACCACCGGATCGGGCAGCATCGCCGGCTGGATTTCGCCTCCCGACCGCATATGGTCAATCAGGTGCGCGTACATTTCGGGTACGGGTGAGATGCGCTGAAAGTCCGCCAGCAGGCATTCCAGACACGGCCCGGCATGCAGCAGAAACGGCGGGCTGACGTACGCTCGATTCAGCGCCCCGGTACTGATCCACAGCCACGACGTGCTGTTCGCCAGCGACTCGCGATTGAAGTCAATTGCCTGGGCGTAGTCGAGCCGGTCCTGGCAAAGGATGCGGAGGACGGATTCGCCATCCTCAGGCAGCTCACACGATTCCGCGAGCCGATCCGCGACCTGCCCGCTCCCGACCACTTCCTGAGACCATCGTCGGCTCTGATGAGCCTGCGACGCTTCGCCATCCACCAGCACGCGTTCGCCACACAGCCGATCGAGGATACGTTCCGCTTCCTGGCGGTGTTCGGCCGGGAGCGGCTCCAGCGCCGCTTCCCACAACATCCGACCGTCGAGCCGGTTCAGCAATTGCGGAAGCCACGTCTCCAGGCCGCTCCCCCGCAGCGTGTAGCGGTAGTCCTCACCGGCCACCAGCCGCACCGTGTCGGAGCTGCTGAGGATCGTAAACGGAAAGGCAAAACGCGGGCGTCGTGTGTGAAAAGACTCACGAGGAGCGGCGGCCATGACGTTTCCCAACTTCCCGGGCAACGGCATCGACGATACCGGGCAATTTCGAAAGAAACGCGTTCCGAACCAGAAAGTCGGGATACGGGTACGCCTGGACCGAAAGCGAATAAACCACCAGAGTCCGTTCCGTGTCCAGCGACGTCAACGTCCAGCTTCCGCTGTTTTGCCGAAGCTGCTCGCTGGGGTTATCCCACAGGGACGTTCGCTCTTTCGCGTTCTCGGTGTGGCGAATGGCAACCTCGAACGGCCATTCTCCAATCAGACCCGCCGTCGCCGTTCCCTTCAGGTGGTACAGGCCGTCTGCATCACGGTGGATCTCCGTGTGGCAGACATGCGAAAAGATCTCAGAGAAATGCAGATAGTCCGTGACGACTGACCACACGTCATCGATCGGATATTCCAGCACGACGGCGCAGCGAACCAACTTCGTTCCGTCTGGTTCCTGATACAGTTGCGTGACGATTCCATCCGACGACGTGGCCGGATTCTTCACGACGGGATCGGCCCAGTTCCCCCGGATCACGCCCCAGATCATCAACCCCACAAGAATCACCAGCAGGCAGGTCGGAATCACGATCCGCTTCCTGAGACGGCGCGGCGGTTCACCAGCCGGTTCGCTGGCGTCCGGGATGCCTGATTCTGAAGAGTCCATGATCCATTCCTGACCTTGTGGCCGATTACAACAACAGGAGCAGCAGCGGTATCAGCAGGATTCCACCGACAAGCGTTCCAATAACGCTGCCGAGTGTGATCCGCGTAATGTTTCCCAGCACGGCAGATTTATTAGTCACAGGCAACAGACCAACAGCGACCAGCGCGAGCACGGACGCACCGAACTGAGCAGCGGGCATCCAGATAAGAAGTGCAAACAGTCCGAGCACGCCCGAAAACATGAATCCAACCGAGATCAGCAGGCTGATCAGGGTCACCGACAGCCAATAGATGTTGGACGCCGTCCACGTGATGTGGGCCGTTGCCCACAGCGGCAGCCGTCCTTCCGGGATGTCCACCACGAGGTCCGTGATCCGCGCATCGCGCCGAGGAGACTCCCCAGAGAATGAAAGCAACTGCAGCAACAGCAGGTGCAGCAACACCCGGACGCCACAACGACCGAGGGACGCGTTCGGCGCTCGGGTGGATGAGCGACGAAGTCGACAACCTGCTGCGGCTGTTCGGAATCCCTGTCGGATTGCAGCCGCCTGTCTGCAGACCTGAGATGAAACAACTTCAAGTGCCCGCCTCCTGATCGCCCGTGTGAATCAACACAACAGCATCCTTCCGTACAACACGGAGTCCGTCAATCATGAGTGACTTTTCGCTGGAGTCGCAACTCGATTTCATCCGACGAGATCCGTTGTTCCGTAGGGAGTTCCATCAATCGAGCCGGCGGGACAACGGGTTATCTTCGGCGAGATCGCCAATGGGCCAGAACGTTGACAGCCTCCCGCAGGGGCTCCAGGCGGGCGACGACTGTGCGGCGGACGAGGTGTTCCGTCGATATCTACCGCGACTTCGGTGGCTGGCTGCATGGCGGCTGTGCAGCAGGATGGCACAGCGGATTGATGCGGACGACGTGGTGCTGTCGGCCTGTCGAGCGTTCTACGCCGCGGTTCAGGAACGACACTTTCGATGCGTCTACGACGGAGAACTGTCGGGCCTGCCTGCAAGGCGACCAGTTGCTGACAGTGGTCGCGGAGTCGTTGCTCATCCCACTTGATGGATTCCAGGAAGCGCTGCAGGGTGCGCGGAGCCCTGCCGGCCGCCAGTGCGATAGCCTCGGCGGTCTTGCCGTGAATGCTGGAGAGCTGGCCTTTGACATAGACACTCAACAGAGCCCGCGCGTCGACCCGTCCGAAACAGTCATCGAACAGCGAGAGGAACGCAACGAGCTTTCTGCCCAGAGACCTGATCTGCTTGAATGTCATTCCTGACGGCCCGCGGTGAAGGGTCTTCGTGACACCTTGAGACACACGGGGGATCGTCGATTTTTCCGACCTCCACAACGCCAATCGGGAGCGTGATTGCCTGTCCTTTCACGCTTGCGCCTCGCGGTCACTCGCGTCCGCGTGCAGCAAAGTGGGTGATGATCCCGCCAGCGAGTGTCAGAATGCCCAGCCACTTGAAGACGCCGGCTGTTGACTGTCCTCTGTTGATGGCGGCGTCGCGAACGGCTTCGATCGCATCCATTCGCTCCTGGGCCGCCTGCAGCGCCTCATCATCCAGTGCGACGTCGGCGTGGTCGTGCGAATGCCCCTCACTCTCGACATCGCCGTGATGATCGGACGCGGCGGAGTGCGAGGTCTTCTGTTCGTGCAGTTTCGCACTGGCCTGTTGGTACTCCACCGCGTCGTCATCAGAGTACGCTCGCTTTCCTCCAACAGCGGCGGGCCAGAGCAGCGAAAGTACTCCGAAGATGCTCCCAACGGCGATCAGGACAATCGCAATCTGAGACGGTTTCATGTGTAAGACTCGCCTGGGGAGAGAGCTGGAATTCCAGTGCGTCATTCCTTACGTCAGGGAGGCGTCACGGTTTCCCCGTCGTTGATGCTGATCAGGTTTCCCATCAGCATTTTGTCGATGCTGTCGGACACGAAACCCACTCGACCGTCTCCGTAGCCTGCCATGACACCTCCGACATGCTGACTGCGCGGAGCGGCAGAGAGCCAGCCTCTTGACGCCGGATTACAAGGCATTCTGGCAAGTTGAGCGCCGGCAGCGTCGGGACACTCATACAGCATGTCCAGGTTGCTTGTCTGATTGTTCGGACTCTGCACATCGCTGGCCGGATTGCCGATGAAATTGGTCGTCGAAAGCGAATGCATGTCGTACGCGAGCTGTGACGTGCCCGTCCAGGGCAGAGCCCAGGCACCCCGCTGGTCCTGCGGGTGGCTGCGGGTACGGACTTCACTGAGCATCCACGTGTTGCTGACTCCGTCAGTGACATTCGCAAACCGTTGCAGGTTGGCCGTCAGCATTCCCGGAAACAAACGCTGCATGTCGGTGTGGATTGGAGTGACAAATGCAGCGTAGTTGCCTTTGGCGAATGGCCGGTTGGACGTGTGGGTGCTGATGTAAGGGCCACCGTCACCCGAGTCACTGGGGCACACCAGAGCCGCAAGTCGGGTTGCCTGTGGATTGCCCGTCTGGTTGAACACGGTCGTGTTGAAATTGAATTGCCTGTGCAGGTTGCCCTGATCGATCTGGGGCAGAATCAACACAATCCAACTGTAGTTCTTGCCAGTGGGAGGCTGGGTCGCCGACATGCCGCTCACGAGCCCGGCCGGCGGCAGGCAATTGTGGACGTCGTGATAATTGTGGACGGCCAGCCCAAGCTGTTTCAGGTTGTTGCGACAACTCGCCCGACGGGCGGCCTCCCGTGCCTGCTGGACCGCCGGAAGCAGCAATGCGATCAGAATGGCGATGATCGCAATCACGACAAGTAATTCGATGAGAGTAAACCCGTGCCGTCTCCGCTGAGCCTGCCTGATCATGACGTCACACCTCCGCTGCGGGTTGCCGGTGACTGTAAAACGTCTGAATAAAGCTGAATCAATTCCCTCGCTGTGCTGCCTTAATATGTACGTCACGCGAATCAGAGTCCTGATGGTTGGGCCAGGGTTTTGAGGACCCCGCCACACTACCGAGCCATCTCTCCATCAACAACGACCGATACTCCTGTTGACTGTATTACCAGCATAGACCTGACCGTAACGTCTCCTGAGGTGAACATGACCTCCTTCGGCTTCAGTTGACTTCGTTGTTTTGACCGTCACGGTTTGTGGGCAGCACGAATGACCAGTCGGCTTCAGCCAACTCCCGATTGCCACCGGCTTCAGCGGCTAAAGCCGGTCGGTTACGGTTGGCGCCGGGCTCGCTGAGTGTTGCCGCGGCAGACGACTTTCAGTGGCTGAAGCCGGTAGCCATCGGGTCACGTGACCTCTCCGGCCGGGTTAGTTTTCAGCAGCAGCATCGCCCGATAAACTCGGTTAGACTTCCCGAAACGGAAGCAAAGTCGCTTGTTGAGCCGCTAGTGCTGTGTCAGTTGTGTTTTGAGGTGTAGCGGGAGTCGCCAGACTTTGGCCGGACCCGGGGAAACCAAACTCTGGCGAGTTCGGCTACATCCATCACTTCACGGCTGACGAAACGCCAGGCACGTCCGTGAATGCGACGCAGCAAGCCAATCCCTCACCCTCTGGCAGGATCAGAGCCATGTCCCGCGTATTTCAAGTTGTTCTTTCCGCTGTGTGCGGACTACTTCTCACGGCGAGCCTGCCGGCACAGGAATCGGATGATCCCAAACCGGCCGACGCTGTGTCCCCAGCCCCGACCCCGGCGACAACGGTTCCGGAAGAGGCAACAACTGAGGATCCGCTGCTCGCATGGAAAACGGCCTTGGACCGCCGAGTGGCCATCTTCGAACAGTTGCAGGAACTGAAGAAGGCATTCGCGGATACGAAGAAACGCGAGGAGCAACAGAAGGTCCGGGACCAGTACACGGACCTGATTCGCGAGTTCGAGGTGTCGGTTTACCCGAAGATGCTGGACTTGGCAGAGGACGTTTACGCGCAGCAGCCGGATGACCTGGATGCGGGTGAAATCGTCATGCAGAAGGCATTCAATCAAAACCTGTATGAGACGTCGGCCGCAATCGCCGCGAAGCTCGTCGCGGCGGATCGCCGCACGAAGAATGCCCTCAGCATGGGCGCGGTGTCGCAGTTCGCTCTACACAACTTCGAAGAAGCTCTCACGCTGATGAACGAGGCGAAGGCAGAGAATCGGCTGGATCCCCGCTATCAGGGCTATGTCGATGCCACCAGCGAGTACATCGAATTCTGGAAAACCGAAAAGGCAATCCGAGAGCGTGAAGCCGCACTCGAAGGTGACCAGGCACTGCCTCGGGTGGAATTCGACACGAGTCGTGGAAAGATCCTGATCGAGCTGTTCGAAGATCAGGCCCCGAATTCGGTGGCTAACTTTGTGAGCCTGGTCGAAGGCGGAAAATACGACGGGGTTAAGTTCCACCGCGTCATTCCCGGATTCATGGCCCAGGGCGGCGACCCCAACTCACTCGATGAAGACCCCGGCAACGACGGCTTAGGCGGACCTGGTTACTCAATCAAGTGCGAGTGCTATCGCGAAGATGCCCGCATGCACTTCCGCGGCAGTCTGAGCATGGCACACAGTGGTCTCGATTCGGGTGGGTCGCAGTTCTTCCTGACTCATCTTCCGACCGAGTGGTTAAATCCCCGCATGGTCCCCGAGAAGGGCGGCCATACAGTTTTTGGCCGGGTCATCGACGGCATGGACATTGTTGCCATCGTCCAAGCCGGCGATGAAATCAAAAAAGCGACCGTGGTCCGCAAACGTCCGCACGAATACAAACCCGAACTGACCCTGGACGTGATTGCCCCTGGAACGGATGCCGATCCGGCCAGTTGACAATCGTACGTTTGCCGATGTAATCCTCCTTGGGCAGTGATTCAGGAGAGGCACGATGGTTGACGACAATCCAGAACCGGGCGTTGAATCTGACGCGTCTGACCGATGGCCGACTGGGTTCCCATGCAGATGACGCAGGCCCAGCGTTTGGAGTAGGCTCAGGCAATGGTTGCGGATCTGGCTCCGCTGGAGCACACCTTCGTGCAGGAACTCAACGATATTCTGACTGATGAGCAGCACGTTGAGCGCCTCAAGGCGAGCGAGCAGGGTCTCAGTTTCGGGCTGACAGGCTTGCCGTTGTTTCAACACGTGATTGGTTCGCTGCGTCTGACTGACGAGCAGAAAGCGTCTCTAACCGAAACTCGTCGGCAACTGCGTGAAATCCGCGATGCCATTGCTCCCCATATCGCGCTGCTCCTCGACGAAGAGCAAAAAGGGGAAATCAGCGATGATGCGGCGGAACCTGAGTGACGCGGATGTCCTCGTCGCGGCCGAAACTATTCGGCTTCCCTCACAATGCGTCGCGCCACAGACGCGGATTGGATGTGGGGGCATGAACAGCCGCCGCAACGTCGAACGACTACTGAGCCGCGGCCAATTCTGACATGCGGATGGCCGGTTCGACCAGACGTTCCCAATTGGCTTCGATGTACTCGGGCGGTCCACCTTTCTCGGCGACCTGCCAGCCAGCTTCGACTGTCGGAATCATCTCAATCGCATCCCACGGACAAACCAGCAGTTCGTAGGGGTCGGATTTTTTGCCGGGGATATGCACGCACACTTCGCAGCCGACACAACGCTCGACGTCGATTTCGCAGAAGTGCAGCAACGAAGGCAGAGTGTCTCCGGGGACCATGTAGATGCAGTCGACCGGGCAGACCTCAAGGCAGGATTCGCATCCGGTGCAGTTATCCGCGTTGATAATCGCGATCTGCTTCGGAAGCTTCTTTTTCTTGGCCATCGGACGCCTCGTGGCTGATTCGGACAAATCTGGCTTAAGAGCCGTTCCCTGATTCATCGGTTCCCAGGAACGGCCGACTGCAGCCAGACCTGAAACACTCGACCTCTGGGTCATTGTTGTTCAGGAACTCGTCCCCGGCAACCTATTCAATCCCTCGTTTTCAGGAGTGGTCCAACCCTGTTCCCGAAAGCCGGAATCACGCGGCCTTCGCGGCCGGGGGACCATCGACAGGCCTGGACGACTCAGCAGCGGGTTGACTCGCTTCTGATGCGACCCGAGTCCGCGGCAGCCAGACCTGTGCAAACACCCATCCAACTGCGGCTCCGAACAGGACGTCGCTGGGAAAATGAGCCCGAATCTCGACTCGCTGAACCGCCACGAGTGCGGCGAGGCCAGCGAACAACCAGCGTCCGCGTGGAAAACACCAGGCCAGAGCAACGGCCAGACCGACGGCCGTCGCCGTGTGTGAGGACGGCAGACTGCGAACGCGGATGTTTTCAGTCGTCACCAGGAATGGCCACTCGAATGTATCGCGAAACGAAGCGAGGTCGGCCGGCAGGTCGCGCGGGCGAGTGCGAGTCACGAAGACTTTCAAAGCCTGACTGGTAATGCCGCTGCCTAATGCGGCACACAGAATTGTGGGGACCTTCCGCCGATATTGCGGAGCCAGCACGAAAATGGTCAAGGCGATCAGCAGAACGCCGGCGGCATTCCCGAACGACTCGCCCGCCACAAAGACATCGTCAAGCATGCCGGGGATATCGCAACTGCGGACCCAGTGGTCGATCGCGACGTCCCAGGGCATCACAGCGCAGCCAGCCAGCACAAGAATCACAGCGAAGCTGAATGATCGCCCGCCCGTGGATTGCGATCCGGGCAGTTCTCCAGCGTGAATAGTTGGCCGCGATTTCCAGACGTCGCTTTCCGACATGGCGCCTTCCTGGCAGGGGATCGATCGCTGTTTGCGACTCGAAAGTTATGGCGAATCCATTCGCGGCCTCAATGCCGAATTGGTCCTGTGTGGAACCGGCTGATCTTCCGAGTGCGTATCGATTGAACTAGCTTTCCGCCGGACACGGAAACGCGTGTCAGTGTGATATCAGTCGATTTCGGGGTTGCATGGATGCACAGCAGATTCGGCCACATCGGGATTGTTGTCGCGGTCACCATCATCGTGCTGTTCAGTTGGCTTGGCGCAGCTCCTCTGTGGGACGAAGACGAGCCACGCAACGCGGGATGCGCCGCCGAGATGCTGGAACGCGGCGACTGGGTCGTTCCGTGGTTTAACGGTGAACTGCGAACACATAAGCCCGTGATGCTTTACTGGCTGATGATGAGCGCCTACTCGCTGTTCGGAGTGAACGAGTTCTCCGCCAGATTCTGGTCGGCTGTACTCGGGACGGGCACAGTACTGCTGACTTACCTGATCGGCGTCCGACTGTTCGATGCGAAACGAGGACTGCTGGCGGCGCTCGTTCTCGCGTCAACGATCACGCCCGTCATGCTTTCTCGAGCGGCCACACCGGATGCCGTGCTGATTTTTCTGTTGACGCTTGCAATCGCGATCTATGTGGTGGCAGTGACCGGAAAAACTGGCAGCTCGCGGATGGTGGTTGATTACCCGTCGGACCGTCGCGTGCTCTCGCTGATGTATGGCGTCATGGGTCTGGCCGTACTGGCCAAAGGCCCCATCGGCCTGGTTCTCCCGACCGCGATCATCGGAATGTTTCTGCTCGTGCGTCGACTGCCAGAGCGCTCCGGCGACGCGGTGTCATCAAGCCGGATTTTCGCGTGGGTCGCGGCCTGCCTGCGTCCTTTTCATCCAGGTCACTTCGTAAAGACGTGCCTCGCGATGAAGCCCGTCACTGCAACACTCGCCTGTCTCGTCGTGGCGCTGCCGTGGTATGTGGTCGTCACTCTGCGGACCGATGGCGAGTGGACTCGCGGGTTCTTTCTGGATCACAACGTGGGTCGTTTCGCTCAGTCCATGGAGCACCACGGCGGACCAATCATCTACTACCCATTGGTGATGTGCGCGGGCTTCTTTCCGTGGTCCGTGTTTTTCATCCCGTTGGGACTGGACCTGGCTCAGCGGCTGAAGCAACCGGACGACGCGCACGCGTCACGTATCTTCTGCCTGTGCTGGGTCGGTGTGGTCGTCGGCCTGTTCTCGCTGGCCGGTACAAAGCTGCCCAGCTATGTGGCGCCGTGTTACCCTGGCCTGGCACTGCTCATGGCCGATTTCGCAGTCCGGCTCGCCGAAGGGAAATCATCGTTGCGAATGTGCTGGCCCCGCTTCTCAATCGGAACACTGATCGCCGTCGGAGTGGCTTTGACCGTGGGGCTTGTGTTCCTGGCCCGTCATTTTTCGCCAGGTGACGAACTGGTCGCGATTGTCGCGCTGCCGCTGATTGCTGGAGGCATCGTGAGCTGGATGCTGCTTCGATCACGACCGCAGTTCGCCATCGGAACGTTTGCTGTTACAGCCATCGTGTTTACGGCCGGATTGCTGGGGCCAGCGGCCGCGCGAATCGGGCAGCGTCAGCAGATCGCTTCGCTGATGAACACCGTGAATTCACTAAGCAGCGCCCCAGAGCTGCGAGCCGCCGGGGCGTTCCGTTCGAGCTGGGTGTTTTACGCGGGACATCCCGTTCGAGAGGACCATGTCTCGCGACTGTCGCCGTTTCTTGCCCAGGACGCCGATCATTTCGCGATCACGACCCTGGCTGACCTGGACACTCTGGAGACGCCTCTGCCCGCCGGAGTGGATGTCCTGGCAGAGATCCCGTTTTTTACGAGACCAGACAAGACGCTTGTGTTGCTGGGTCGAGCGAGTTCGCACGAGCAGACCGTGACGCGGCCGACTGACACGTCCGGAACTCGCATACGATGACGCGCCGCGTTGCACTCAGGCCGCAGGCCACGTGATCGAGTCTGTCAGTGCTGACAAACTCGTGCTTCGCGCCGGACGATGATGCTCAGCCCGTCGATCATTGACAGGCGTGCGTCGAAACCCGCCGAGGTCAGTTCCGACAGCTTTGACTCGGCGCCTTCCAGCGTCGAGTAGTGGTCGAACATTCGCCATCCGCAACCCGGCTGACGGTCTGACGTGTGGTCCGCCGTTTTTTCAATCGCTGCGACCATGACACCACTCCCCCGTGAAAGAATCCGTAAACACGGGATTCATACTCTGCGTTGCGTAAGCGAGACGAACAAAAAGTGTGATCGGAAGCAGTTTCGCGTGACTTCAGGAATACTCCCCCGGAATTTTCTACCCGGCGAGATCGATCAGAGAGACACGCAATCTCAACCCGTTCATCAACGCCGCCGCAGTTTGCCAAACCGTCACGGCAGCCAGTTCTGGCCTTTGTTTTTCAGCCAGACTTCCCGAGGCGGTGTCATCCACGATTCGGGATCAACGCCCAGACCATCGGCAATCCGGTTGATGTAGTTGAAGTAACCGATGACCTGCGCAGCGATCGTGATCTGATCGTCGTCGAAACCGTGCTGCCGCAGCATATCGAGATGAGACGAGCCCATTTGTCCGGGCGTGAGCGTCAGCCGGACGGCGTAATCACACAAAGCCTGATCTGCACTGCTTAAATTCGCCTGTCGATAATCGAGCACCAGTTGTTCGGCGAGCTGTGTGTTTCCTGACTCCAGACCGAAGTCGTGTGCATGGGACAGCGTTCAGTAGTAGCAGTCATTGACGTTACTGACGACTGCGGCCAGCATCTCGCGCCGCGCTGCGTCCAGAGCGTTGGGACTCTTCATGAGAGTCACGTAAAACACCATCGACTGCTCGGTCGTGCGAGCATCCCGGCTCATGACTTTGATGATGTTGGCGACGGAGCCAGCACGCTGACGGCTAGTCTCATACAGCCTCGCAATCTGGCCGGTCGCCGCGTCTTCATCGATCTGTGCTATCCAGGACATGCCGGAATCCTCTCAGGTAAGTCCTCGCCCACGGACACTCTGAACAACGTCCCAACGGATATTCCAGAGCACTTTCAGGATTCAGTGCAGATACGGAGAAGCGTAGGTGCTGGTGACACAAATCGTATTGGATGTGCCAGGTTGCGGTTGGCGCAGGGGTGCATTCTGGCATGGAGTGTCCGGGTTCGAAGCACTCTTGCTCATCGAAGGAACATGCCAGGCCAGGGAAGCCGTGCAGCACGGCATCGTCGAGTCCAGCTCGGTCGGCGAGGTGAGTCCATGCGTCAAAGCAGCGCATCGCAGCGAGTGCTGACACGCCGACGACACGGCGCAGACGGATTCGGAGGCCGGCTGGGTATTTATGGTGGACCAGCTGAAACACAGTTCGTGGCGGCTGTCGTGATCAGATCACGCCCAACAGCAGGTCGTCGAACGTGGTAAATGTGAGCGCGTCATCAATTTCGGAGGCGTCGGCCACGATGTCACCTGCAGTGGGGGTTGACCCATTGCCACCTCCGGTAATGCGATCAGTACCCAGATTGCCGTCGACGGAGTCGTCGCCGTCTTCGCCCAGCAGCGTGTCGTTGTTCTCCTGGCCATCGAGCGTATCGTTGTCTTCACTGCCCAGCAGCACATCGTTGCCGAAGCCGCCCTGCAGCAGGTCGTTGCCCGTGCCGCCTCGCAGGGTGTCGTTGCCGCCATTGCCATCAAGCGAATCGTTACCAGCCCCACCGTCCAGCACATCGTTGCCCGACCCACCACGGAGCGTGTCGTTGCCCCCTTCTCCGATCAGAGTAACGGAACCAGTGAACGCCACCCCGGACAGGCGGTTGTTACCGGCCCCACCAATCAGGACACCACCCTCAATACTGATGAGTCGGTCCGTTCCAAGACCCGTCACCTGTGTGTCTGTCAGAACCTGATTGCGATTCACCGTCTGCTGCACGCGGTCATTGCCGTCGCCGCCATCGAGCGTGTCGGAGAAGGCACTCCCGATCAGTGTGTCGTCGCCTGCTCCCCCCCGCAGAGTGACCCGGACGGGCGACAGTGCTGCGTTCAAAACATTGCCGGAGTCACCACCGACCAGTAGTACTCCGGTCACGGCTCCGAAGACTGTGTCTGTTCCGTTTCCGGTAATGCGTGGTCTGCCGCTGATCGACGTTACGGTCAGGTCCGTGTCAGCGACTTCGCTCAGGACCAGTCGACCCTGGTTGCCAAACAGACGATCCGTGCCAGCTCCACCCGCCAGGGTGTCGTCGCCGCGGTGCCCGCGAAGCACGTCGTTTCCATCGTCACCTCGCATGATGTCACGGCCGCTGCCGCCGAACAGTCGATCGTTGCCGCCACCGCCTTCGATAACGTCATTGCCAGCCTTGCCGTTCAATCGGTCGACGCCGGAACCACCCAGAATGGTGTCGGAGCCAACGGAACCCGTCACTGATAGTCTGCCGGTGAAGGCCGAGCCGTCAAACCGGGCGCCCTGACGTCGGACGATTGTGGCCTTGACGTGTTGAATGCTGCTGAGGGTGTCGCCACCAGCCAGCGTGTCCGTGATTGTGAAGTTCTGAGTGCTGACCGTGAGTATCACCACATCCGTGCCATTGCCGCCGTCCAGAGAATCTGCGCCACGGCTGCCCAACAGCGTGTCGTTACCGTCGCCACCGATCAGCGTGACTGGTCCATTAAACTGCGACGCATCCAGCGTGTTGTCCGAGCTGCCGCCCATGACAACAAACTGCGTCATCCCGGAAATGAAGTCGTTTCCAATTCCACTCAGGCGGGCACCGCTATTCGTTGTACGAATACTGATGTCCGCATCGACCTCTTCCTGCAGCGTGTTGAGACCGCCACCGCCGATAATCCGGTCGTCTCCGGCTCCGCCGCCCAGCGTATCGTTGTTGCCTTGACCGTTAACCCGGTCGTTACCTTCCTGGCCGTCCATGACGTCTTCGCCATTTCCACCGAGCATCGAATCATTGCCCGGTCCGCCCATGATGTTGTCGTCGCCAGCACGTCCGTTGAGGAAGTCATTACCCTGGCCACCCACGATCGTGTCATTTGCGGAACTGCCAATGACGTGAACGCTGCCTTGCGTGAAGGTCACGGCTGTGAAGTTGATCGCGACCGTGTCGCCGACCAGTCGGACCTGCTCGATATTCGCGAACGCATCACTGCCCCCCGGGCCGGTCGTCAATCCGTCTGTCACAACGAACGTGCCGCCACCAGTTGCCAGAAGCAATCGGTCCGTGCCGGTTCCGCCGTCGATGCTATCGTCGTTAGACATCGAGCCGCGGATCGTGTCGTTACCGGCACCGCCGTCGATTGTCACGGCTCCTGAGAAGCCATCGGCGTCAATCAGGTTGTTGTTACCGTTTCCGGTCAGGACGGCCACGGCGGTGGCGGCTTCGAGGGTGTCCGTTCCCAGGCCGGTCACTGTTGTCGTGGTTCCAGTGGTCGACAGAGTCAAACTGCCGGAAACAGTTTCCACCAGTGTGGTCGTTCCCGTACCACCGGTCAGTGAATCGTTGCCGCCAGCACCGGTCAGTGTGTCATTGCCCGCTCCACCATCGATCACGTCGTCACCAGCACCACCGGTCAAAGCATCGTTGCCACCGCCGCCGGTGATGTTGTCCGCACCGTTGCCACCGGCGATCACAAGATCCACTCCAAGAGCACTGGCGTCGATTGTGTCATTGCCGTCGTCGGCGTTGATCGTCAGCGTTGCAGCGAATCCGGTTGCGAGCGAGGTCAGGGTAATCGCGTCGGCCCCACCGCCCGCATTGATTATCAACGACCCCGTCGGGTTGTCGAACGTCGTGGATTCGAATGTCCCGTTGTCACTCGTCAGAACATTCTGATCCATCGTGCTGACCGCGAGGGTCGCGGTGTCGGAAGTGTCCGGAAGGTTGAGGGTCAAATCCTGTGTCACACTGTGCGTCACGGGATCGAGTCCAGTGAAATCGATGGTGAAAGTGTCTGTACCGTTATTTTCTGTGACTGTCCCGTCGTTCGCATTGTCGTAGTCAATGGTCGTTGTGATGATGCCCGCCGCCGCCGTGTTCGCAATGACCAGCGTGTCATTGCCGGCCACGCCACCATCAAACTGCAGGCCACCGACCGGGACGGGGTCACCATTCGCGAAGTCCACCGTCAGTGTTTCGTTGTCGGCGTCCGTTCCTGTCACAATCAGTCGATCGATCGCACCGTCCAGGCGACTGAACAGAATCTGGTTGTCCGAGTCTCTGCGAATGACAAGATTTCCGGACTCGCTCGTCAGGGTAACGACCGTGCCAGTGGGAACGGCAAACTCAGCGTCTTCTCGCATCACCTCGCCGGCGTCATTAACGGTGATCTGATAATCCTCGACTTCACCCGCTCCGCTGCCCGCAGCCAGTCCGGCCGCGGTCGTTCCCGTCGCGTCGCTGATGCGGAAACGGGCGAACGTCGTACCAGCCACTGAAGCCGCTCCGGACGGAATCACGAACGTCACTTCGTTCGTTCCATCCACAACGTTCAGGTCATCGATAATCTTCTCACCGCTGTCCGTGAAATCACCATCACGGTTGAAATCGATCCACGCCGTCAGAATGCCGCCCGCACCCGCAGTGGCCACTTCCACGTTGACAGTCGCCGCCGACGGAAGGTTGTCGGTACGATTGATGTCTGTAACGAAGAGGACACCGTCCTCATCAGAGCCATCGCCCAGCGCGTCAGCAGACGGTTGTCCGTCCACTTCGGCGTCGACCGTTGCACCAAGTCGCAGTGTCACTCCTGCCTGCTGCAGGTGACGCGCACCGTTGTTCGCCAGAAGTGTGGGATACGTATTAGGCGGTGCGAACGATGGCCCATCGGGGGCGTCGCCAAAATCAAGCTCGTCGTTCGTGATGGTACCCGTGGCTGACTCGGTCAGCATGCCACCCACGAACGTGACGTTGCGCCCGCTCGCCATCAGATTGCTGAGCACGATGTCGAATGTCTCGTCGGTTTCAATGTCGAAGTCGCCGTTAATGGTCACATTGATGTCCTGTGTGCCGGCCGTGCCCGTGAACGAGACCATACCGCTCGGATCAACGTAGTCAGTGCCGACAGTCGCGGTCACAGGCGTGTCAGCAATATCTGCCGTCACGGAGGTGTCGACGTCGTTGTTGAGTGTGACGACGAATGTGAGCATCGGATTGTCACCCACACCACCTTCCGCAACCGACATGCCGGTGATCGACACGGTCGCTGCGTCGTCATTGGTGATCGTCGTGGAGCCTGATCCGCCCGTCGTAATACTGGCGGCCTGTAGAGTGGTTGTCCCAGTCACGGCACCCAGAGTGACCGTCACCATTTCCGTCAATTCAACGGTCGTGTCGCCGTTGACGCTTAGTATAAACGTCTGCATTTCCATCGCCGTGCCGGCGAACGTGCCGGAAGCGGGCGACAGCGTGAAGTCGCTCGAATCAGCGGTGCCGCTTGTGTCGAGAGCGACAACGAAGCCACCCTGCACGGCACTGTCGACCGACACGGTGTACATGACGTTTTGAGTTCCACTGTTGCCTTCCGTTGCCGGGCTGGTTCCCGCCGTGATCGTCAGAATCGCGGTGTCATCGTTGTCGATCGTCGTTGTGTCCGCAGAACCAGCACCCGTGTTGTTGATCGCGGCATCCTGCACGGCCGTGTCGGCGGTCACATCGCCCAGAGTGACAGTTACCGTTTCGTTGTCCTCAACAACAGCATCACCGAGCACACTTAACGTGACCATCTGATCGTTGGTCATGCCGCTGAGGAACGTCACGCTTGTCGGGGCCAGATTGAAGTCGGAGGCTGCCGTCGCAGATCCCGATGTATTCAGGGCGACCGTGATGTCACCTTCCACTGGCGCGTTCAGCGACACCGTGTAAGTCACATCGGCCGTTCCCGCGGCGCCTTCAGTCACAGTTGCCGATCCAGCGACAATCGACACCGTGGCCGAATCGTCGTTGATGATCGTCCCAGTTGCCGTCGCTCCACTGCCAATGTCAACCTGCTGTTCCGTGCTGGGCGCGGTGACGCTTCCCAGTGTGACCGTAAATGTCTCGTTGTCTTCGACAACGTTGTCGCCAGTAATGGTGACGGTAATCAGTTCGGTCTCGCCGACACTCATACCATCGAAGCTGACTGACGTGGTCTGCAGTGTGAAGTCGCCACTCTCGGCGGTCAGTGGATCGGCAGAGGACGCACTCACCGCGGCACTGAATCCGCCCTCAACTTCGGCAGTCACACTCGCTGTGAACGACACTGTCGTGTCGGTGTCACCTTCTGTGATCGTCGGAGCCGAAAGATTCAACATAGCCGTATCGTCGTTGTCGATCGTGCCGATGGCGAACCCCATGCTGCCACTGACGACCACGCTACCGGCTGGTGTGCCGGTTGTGACCGTACCCAGCGTTAGCGTGAATGTCTCGTTGTCTTCGACAATCTCGTCTCCCACAATCGTGACGGAGATCATTTCAGATTCTAAAGCCGTTCCGGCGAACGACACGCTTGTTCCGGTGACAGACAGGTCGGTCGATTCCGCGGTTCCCAGGGCGGAGCTGAAGTCGACCGAGAAGCCACCTTCGACTGCGTTATCAACCGCTACGGTGAACATCGCCGACGTGTCCGTATCTCCTTCAGTGATTGATGTGGGAGCCGAAATCGTCACGGTCGCGGTGTCATCATTGTTGATCGTGCCCGTGCCCACGGAGGGCAATCCGATGTTGTAGTTTATTCCAGTCGTTTCCTCTTCGAGGGTGATAACAACGGTCTCATTGGCTTCGACAATATTATCGGCAGTCGGAGTGACGGTGATGTTGACCGTGTTCACTCCCATGCCCAGGACGGCCGAGCCCATGCCCGTACCTGAGTCGAATGTGACCACTCCGCCGCTGCTGTCGACCGTGAAGTCCGACACTTCAGCCGAGCCCGACACTGTAAAGTTGACCGTCAGTTGGTCTGTTGCGCCAGTCTGCCGTTCCACCTGGAACGTCAGGACGTCCAATGCCATGCCTTCATCTGCAGTAGCGTCCAACGTGTTGAGGCCAACCCGCGGTGTGTCGTCATCGAGGATCGTGACAGTGTGTGCGTTACCGGCAGTGGGCACAGTGACCTGACCGCCCGTGCCATCAGTGTTGATAGACAACTGCAGATCGATGTCTTCATTGGCTTCGACGAGCCCGTCGTCGAGGATTGACACGACATTGGTTGCGGTCACTGTGTCCGTGCTTAGAGCGCCAGAGGTGAATGTGACCGTCACGGGAGTGTTGTCGGTGAAGTCAGAAGCGGCCGTGGCGGCACCGGTCGTAAGTGCGTCGACGTCAACCGAAACGTTTCGCTCGAGCATAGGCGTGCCCGTGCCATCGGCGGTGATTGTCAGTTGTGCAACAACACTGATGTTTGCGGCAGCTTCTTCATTCGTTGTCTGCGAAGCCGGGTTGAATGCGATGGTCGCCGTGTCGTTGTCCGTGATCGTAGTCGCTGCGGTGTTAGTTCCGCCCGTCGTTACCTGCGGATCGCCAGAGGAGACGGCTCCCAGCATGACAGTCACTGTTTCCGCGCCTTCCACCGCCGCGTCATTAAGTACGGGAACGGTGACAGTTGCGGTGGTCTGACCGGCCATGATCGTGGCCGTGCCATCAAACGGCGTGAAATCGCTACCAGTTGTCGCCGTGCTGGAGCCGGCCACGAACGAGAACGGGACCATTGTGTCTGTCGTCGCTACAGCACTTTGCGTGATTGTCAGCGTCCCGCTGACAGGGCCGGCCTCGGTGCCATTCGTACCCAGAGCAATGCTCAATGTCGCGGTGTCATCGTCAGTGATGTCGATGGAGTCGGTCGATGGAGATCCCACGGAGATGTTGGCATCGCCGGGGCCGACGCTGCCGAGAGTAATCGTCACGGTTTCCGTCTGTTCGACGATGGCGTCATTCAGAACGGCCACGTCGATCGTGGCTGACGTCATTCCCGCGGGAATAACAACGGATGTGCCGGGCGACGCAAAGTCGCTGCCCGACGTGGCTGTTCCACCAATCGTGAAGTTTACGGTCGTATCAGTGGAACTGGCCGTACTTTGCGTGACGGTGAATTGACCAGCCGTGGGTGTGTCGGTTTCGGCACCATCCACGGCCGCGCCCGTGTTCAGAGCCACTGTCGCCGTTTCGTCGTCCGTAATTGTACCAGTTGCCGTGTTAGGCGAACCGACACTGTAACCCGTGCCCGCAGTCACGGTCAGAATTACGGTTTCGTCAAGTTCCACGAGCGGCGTTGCCGTGTCGTTTACTGGAGTGATCGTGACGGTAGCCATACCGACACCGTCGGCCATCGTGACCGTCCCCGTCGAACCATCGAATGTCGCCGCCCCGGACTGCGTGTAGTCCGTTGTCAGTGCCGCATCACCCGTCACACTGAAGTTGATAGTGATCGCGCCCGTCGGAACGGGTCGCATGAATGTGTAAACCATGCCCGTGCCGCTTGCTTCGCCGACTGGCGTTGGTGTAACGGACACTTCGACACCATCGACCTGCTCAATCAGCAGGACGGCATTGCCTTGCGTCAGGACGTCAAACGTCTTTCCGAGCGACGCAATCATGGTCGAGGCAGCTTCGGTGGTCCAACCGCCACCATCGACGACCATGTCTCCACCGTCGCGAGTCACAACCAGCGTGTTCGAGTTGCCGGCCAGGAACCCGCCGCTGTCCACCAGGCTGCTGGACGTCGAGCTGATGTTGTAAACTTCCTGCAGATCGAGAGTCAGCGTGTTGGTTCCGCTGCCGGACAAATCGATGACCTCGATGTCCTGGATAAAGCTGTCGGGGATCATCGTCAGATCGAGAGGGCCCGAGAACGTGGCGGCACCAGCGCCACCGAGTGCGAGCGTGTCGGTCCCCGTGCCACCGTCAAACTGGAAGTTGTTAGTCAGGTTGCCCATCGTCAGTTCGAGAGTGTCATTTCCCGCGCCACCCCGGAGCGCATCGTTGCCGCCATCGGACCTCAGGATGTCATCGCCTCTCCCGCCAATCAGCCCGTCGAGCACGCCGCTTCCGTTGCTCGCATCCAGAGTGTCGTTGCCAGCGGTGCCAATCGTCAGATCGGCGAAGTTACCACCAAAGACGACGTATGCCTGACCCTGGTCCTGGAATTCGGCCCCGGGGGCACCCACGATAACATCGTTGAAGCCGTCGCCGTCGAAGTCGCCGGCGTTTCCGACGGATGCTGCAGCCCTGTCGGCCAGGTTCTCACCATCGAGCCGGAAACCAATGCTACTCTGGCCATCAACGATGCTACTGAGATTGACTGTGGATGCTGGAACGGTCCCACTGCCAAACACAACATACCCACGGCCCGTGCCCTCAGCGCCAGCGTCATAGTCAAAGTCTGCGTCGGGCGCTCCGATCAACAGGTCGTCGAATCCGTCACCATTGACATCACCAGCCGCACTCACTGACTTGCCGGCCACGTCGTAGGCGTCGACGCCCGAAATGCGAAATCCAGCGGTCGCGCCGCCGACCGTGGTCAATTCGACTGACGTACCGAAACTGGATGAGCTGCCCAATACCACATAAGCACGACCCCGAGCGTAGTCGCCCATGCCGGTCGGATTATATCCGGTTCCATAGTAATATGCCCCGATCAGCAGGTCGTCGAACCCGTCGCCATTGACGTCGCCGGCACCACTGACGGACCTGCCGGCATAGTCGTTGAGTCCCGAATTACCGTCATAGAGACCGTTCAGCCGAAAACCATCGGCTGCGGTAAAGTTGCCACCGGGCATCGTGTCGGCCAGATCAATTGTGGGCGAGAAAGCAGCGCTCTTGCCGAACAGCACGAAACTCGCGCCCCCGTCTTGATCCTGGGAGCCAACCAGGAGATCGTCAAAACCATCTCCATTGATGTCACCTGCCGCAGCAACTGCCTGGCCAAGTAATTCCAGGCCCGGAACGTCTCCAGACAGTCGAAAACCAGTGACGTTGTCACTGGCATCAGCGTCGAGACTACTTAACGCCACGGGGCCGGTCACAGGACCTGTGGTACCAAACATGACGTAGGCTGCGCCGCTGTTAGGGTCAGGGTTCAGGGTCCCGTCGACGTCGAAACTGGGGGCACCAATGACGATGTCATCCAGACCGTCGCCATTCAGGTCGCCAGCACCGGCAACGGCAGTTCCCGCATAGTCGCCCGGCCGATTTCCAACGGTGGCATCCTCACCATCCAGTCGGAAGCCATCACTCGCATCCAATGATGCAAGATCAAGCGGGCCTGACACCTGCGCTCTCGGTTTGCCAAAAATCAGCCACGTGGAGCCAGTTTCATCACTTGCCGTACGCGACGAAACCAGGATGTCGGCAAACCCGTCCCCGTTAAAGTCTCCGGCTGCTGCAACGCCCCTGCCCAAACCGTCTGCGTTGATGTCGCCCAGACGATCACTGCTGTTGGCGCCGTCGATCCGGAAACCATCGCTTGCGCTGAGTAATTCCAGGTCCAACTGGCCTGTCCCGCCGAAGCCGTCTGACCTTCCGAAGAGGACGAATACTGAGCCAGACTGAGAAAATGTCGAGGCGCCTCTGGTCACCGTGGCGGCGGGAAGACTGACGATGATGTCCTCGAAACCGTCGCCGTCGAAATCACCGGCGCCTTCAACGGATGTTCCCGCTTCGTCACCACTTGTAATTCCAGTAGCAGTTCCAGTGATTTGCAGGCCGTTCATACCGTCCAGCGAACCCAGAGCCACGGGAGACGGTGCTGTCAGCAACGTGCGAGTTTCCAGTAGTTCGGTCCGGAGCGGCGCGACCGAACTGCTCTGCAATTCGGTACGACGTCGGGCTCGACGGACAACTCGCGCTCGACGGCTGCGCGAACGGGAATCTGCAAACACGTTAAGCCAGTTAGTGAACAGCATCGTGAGAGTCTCCCGACGATCTGAGATCTGGAGGGTGGGCTGAAATCCGGATGTATATGGACCAGAGAGTTTGCCCGAGTGGGGTACAGTCGTCAGCCGGGTTCCCGACGGATGCCCCTGAAATTCGCAACCCGGAGTCGGCGATTGTTCAGTTGTGGAGCAAAGTCAGTTTAGAGTGGTGGTCCAGCCACAGAGTTCCCACTGACTGGACGACTGGGCCAAATCACGGATACGGCACTCCCCGGCTTCGCTGTGTCCGAATGTTCATATTCATGGACGAGAATTCGTGGTCCGTTGTCCGATCTGCAACCGGTCGGCCGATGACTCATCCAATTCGTGGCGGTCAGCAGGACGTGGACCTGCCGCAGGCGGGCGAGTACCGCCGCGGACAGCAGAATCTTGCTGGCGCAGAACTGCTCGAAGAATTGCGAGTCGTCACTGACGGGCGCTGCGTCAACGACGCGCGACATCCAGCCGGATGTGCGGTCCTTGACGGCGCGGCCAGGGGCAGGAGACTGTGCCCCCGCCCTACAACTCCGCGTCGGGGCCGACCGACAAGGTGCGGCGGATCTCATCGCTCCGGAAACCGAGCATCATTGGTCGTACGACGTTCGGCAGCACGACGACGTCGTACAGTTCCTCGACAATTCCTTCAATCCGCAGCCAATGGACCACGTCGCCCGTTCGCAGGTCGATCACCTGCAGGCCGCAGCGCGGTTCGGCATCATGGGCGACCAGCTCGTCGTCCAGCGGTAGCCCGGAAAACGTCTTGTTGTGTCTGGGCCGGGAAAGTCCAGCAACCGCAAAGTCCGTGGTGAATGCCAGCCCGCGCAGATAGCCCGGACAGAAGGCCAATGGCTCGAATTTCCCTGCATCCAGATCAACTCGACCGAACTTGCCATTTCCGGAATCCAGCAGCCACAACTGATCCCGATACCAGCGAGGCGAATGTGGCATCGACAGTCCGTCCGCAACGATGTCGTTCGATTCGATATCGACAACCACACCGCCGTCGTGGCGTCGGTCCCGCCAACCGTCGGCCACATCTGACTGACTGACCGTTGTGACGTACTTCGGTCGGCCATCCTTCAATGCCAGGCCGTTCATGTGACAACGGTCCTCGGCCGCCAGGCGACTGAGAAACGGTGGATTCCAAATCGGCGAAAAACTGTGCGTCTCGCTGACTGTGGCCAGACTGCCGAACAGAGTGGTGATGAACAACACACGGTCGTTGGCGTCAACCGCCACGTCGTGGACGTCGATGTCTCCGGTTGTGTAACCAAGCTGCGGAACGTAAAGCCGGTCGTAACCGTCGGCCACCTGGCCCGCATCGAGCACATTCTCGAACCGCCACAGTTGATATAGCGAGCTCATCCACAACGTCTGACCTTCGTTCGCCGTGCACATTCCCATGCAGCGGTTGAATGTCCGCTCGAAGACAGACAGGCGCCCATCAGGCTTGAGCCCAATGAGGAACATCTTGCCCGTCTGATAGGTCGTGAAACCCAGACTGACATTCTGTTCTGCCATCCACGACGTGAGTTGACGTGATCCAGTCAGCTCGAGTTTTGGCTGACTCTCGTTAGCCGGTTCGGCCTGGCTTTCGGCATCCATGATCTGACCACGCAAAAGTGTGTGTGAGCTGCAGCGGACCACAAAATCCGCATGATTCCTCCAATCCTTCAACGCTAGTAGCTTTAACGAGGTTATGCAATCCGATCATTTTCGGTACCTGTCCGCTGGATAGACATCGCCGAAATGCGCAAACAAAAACCGGCCCGTGATTGAGAAAATCGCGGGTCGGCGGAGATCAGCCAATACTCAAATGAAGCGTTCAATGTGCCAGACTTAGTCGAACAGCAGCGTGAGCAATGCTCTTTCGCCGGGCAGGTAGAACGGCTCCTGGTCGTCGTCAGCGGCCAGGAATGAGCCACCGATAATCGGCAAGGACGTGTGGTCATGGTCGTGTGAACCGTGATCATGGTGGTGGCCGTGATCATGGTGGTTGCAGGAGCAGGATCGCCCGTGCCTGCCACTCAGCGACAGCGGGGAGAGCAACGCTTCCAGCAATCCACCCGCCGAGCAACTGTTAGAAGGTGCGTAGCACGGCGTCGAGCATGACGCCGCCGGAGCACAGGCCGGGGCACAGTGCGGTACGGCCACTTTCTCTTTGACCTTCTTTTCGACCATGCGGCAGACCGGCACGTCGACCATTTTTGTCACCGTGACCGGGACGCAGACAGTCTCTTTGACCGTTCTTTTCACCGGGACGCATTCCCATCGGCAAACGGTCTCGGTGACCTTCTTCTTCTTCGGAACGCATTCAAACCACGTGACGGTTCGTTCCGCTTGTTCGGCAACCATCTCGCAGACTTTGCGTTTGCAGGACCGCTTTTCTTCCTTCATCACACATTCTTTGTACTCGTACGATTCCTTCTCTTCCTTCCATTCGCAGACCTTCACGGTCCGTGTGTGCTTTTCTTCCTTGCAGACCACGACTTCAACTTCACGGGTTTCTTCAAACGCTTTGCATTCGTGAACCGTGCATTTGGCTTCTCGCTGAACGATTTTCGGCACCCAGACTCGCTGGACGCAGAATGCCTGCGGGCAGGGATTGCACGCATTGCAGACGCCGCAAGCCGTGCGGCAGGGAGCGGGGGCACACACGGGAACTTTGTGTTCTTCCCAGTGGCCATGATCTTCGCAAACGGTGTACGACTTCTCGACCGGCACTGATCGCCAGACGGTGACCTTCTCCTTGTGAGTTTCCGTCGACGGCACCAGGACCACGTAGGACTCTTTGGTGTCCTTCCACACGGGCTTCTTGACCATGCGGGTGCCCTTACGCGTTTCCCAATGCGGAACTTTCACGACCCAGGTGTCGGTCACGTCTTTCCAGACCGGCTTGTGGACCGTGTATTTCTCTTTGCGGGACTTCTCATGCTTTTCCCATGTCGTCACTTCGCGGGTCACTTGCTCGTTCTTCTGGACCCACTCATTGACCGTTACCTTACGTTCGCTGGTTTCCCGCTTGTACTCGATGTGCTCAACTTTGCGCTTCTCTGTGGTCCATTCGGGGACCAGAACGGTCCGTTCGACTTCCCGCCATTCGCAGGCTGGCTGTGGACATGGAGCGCATGTGTGTGCACGTGAGTGACACTTATCACAGGCTTGGCTCTGTAATGTGGCTGCCAGCAGGAGTGCAAATGCAGCAACAGGGATTCTCATGGGCATTTCCTTTCTCAGTGGATGCTCAAAGGTGACCAAATGTCTGAGCGACATGTTCATTCATGCGCCCGAATGTTCTGCATAGATTGTGCAGTCTGCGCATACAATTGTGAATAGGCGAAATAGGTAGATTCTTCCAATTTATCCGATTCACCCGAAAGCTGGCATCTTGCCCGCCATACCTGGATCGCCAAACGCCAGAAGCACCACATTGACGTTCGGATGCACGTAGCCGAACCTGCATCCGGGTCGCGTGCCAGACACCGCTCGAATTCTTTGCTGCTAAGTTGTGTCGGAACGCCCAATTCAGGCATCTTCGACAACGCACAGCGACGGGACAGGCAATGGCCAAGGGGAAGAAAAACAAGCAGAAACAGCGGGTGGCGTTCCGCAAGAACCGCGAGAAACGCAAGCGGCAGGTCGATCTGACACGTGAGGTCGATCGAGCCAGCGACGGCGATGCGGAGTCAATTCGCATTGAAGACCTGCCGGCAGCCGAGCGATTGAGCGGCAAAGGGGAGCTGACTCGAAATCGCACTGTCATCGTCGATGGCAACACAGACGATTCGAATGAGTTTCTGCGTCAGATTGACGAGTCGCACTGTGACCGCGGCCGCGTGCTGAGTTCAACCGGTCTGAATTCGATCGTCCAGGGCAGCGACGGGCGAATGTTCGAATGCACGGTCCGCCGGGTCGTACGGACGATGTCACGAGATACCCGCAACGCCGTCGTTGCGGGAGATTGGGTGCTGTTCCGGGTTCTGGACAGTCAATCCGGAGTCATTGAACGTGTTGAGCCTCGACGGTGCACGCTTTCCCGCGGCAGCCGTCGGCATGAGCACATTATCGTGTCGAACGTCGAGCAGATCGTCATCGTGGCTTCCGCATCGGAACCGCCGCTGAAGCCAAGTCTGATCGACCGCTTCATCATCAGTGCCTGCAAGGGCGATAGCACAGCCATCGTGTGTATCAACAAATCCGACCTCGTCGATCGGGCCGGCATTCAACCGATCCTTGGCCTGTACGGTCGGCTCGGATACCCGACCGTCCTGACGAGCGCGGCAACGGGTGCTGGCCTTGCCTGTCTGAAGCAAATGCTGCAGGGACGGCAGACTGTGTTCACAGGACAAAGTGGTGTGGGCAAATCGTCCCTGCTTAATGCGATTCAACCGGACCTGGCACTGCAGACGAACCAGGTCAGCGATGGGTCCAGCAAGGGGCGTCACACGACGCGACGGGCTCGCCTGCTGCCACTTGAGTTTGGTGGTTGGGTCGTCGACACACCGGGCATCCGTCAGTTGGAACTGTGGGACGTGATTCCCGAAGAAGTCGAGGGCTTTTTCGTCGAGTTTCATCCGTTTGTCGCGTTCTGTCACTTTCCAGATTGTTCACATACGCATGAAACCGGGTGCCGAGTTAAACACGCCGTGGGCACGGGAATGATCTCAGTGTCCCGTTACGAGAGCTACCTTCGGATCATGTCGGGCCAGGAAGTTGAAATTTACTGACTCGGGTTCCGCGGGTCGGCCACACACCGGCCGCGAATCGATCGGCGCGACCAGTGTCAAAACAGGATATTGGCGACGGTTTTTCCGATTCTGCTAATTGTACGGACCGTGGATAGCCGATGACTGAAAGCGGGTAGCTACGATGCCTCCGAGAATGCTCGGGGCGGTATCCGACTGGCCACTCGGCTTGACAGTAAGTCCAAATGCCGTTTACTGTTCCGTCTTGTGACTGGATCGGATTGTGTGCCCTCTCGGCACCACTGGGTGGAGACTCAGTTGTGACGAAAAAAGATATCGTCAAAGCGATTTCTGACCAGATTGGGATGACCCAACTGAAGACGAAAGAAATCGTTCAACAGACATTTGACGCCATCATTGACACGCTCGTGCGTGAACGACGCATCGAGTTGCGCAATTTTGGTGTCTTCGAGGTCAAGAAACGGGCGGCGCGAAAGGCGCGCAACCCGAGAACTGGCACGCGCGTCGACGTTCCCGAGAAATTCGTCGTCACGTTTAAGCCCGGTAAACACATGGAGGAACGCGTCCGGCAGCTTGAAGAGGCCGAACGTGCTAAGGCTTTGGCTGCTCAACGCGCAGCCGAGGCCGCAGCGTCACGGCAGGCCTCCCTGTCGGAACCTCAATCAACGCCTCAAGCTGCACCGGTCGTTCCGCCACAAGTCAATTCACATCAGACATTTCCGTCAACTGCGTCAGAAGTCGTTCCGCCTGCCTCGGGCAACAGCGCCCCTCAATCCGGTTCCGGAGCAACACTCGACTAACCGTTGGTTGGTGAGTCGACGCAGTTTCCCCCCCCGACAATCTGAATCTTTCGCCCGCTCATGGAGGAGTCTCATGCGGAAGTTCGTCTTACGCACCGCCTTGGCAGTCGTCTGTCTCGTACAGATCGGGTGTGTCTTGCCAATCTACTCGTCTTCCGACGACGTGCGCACAAGACAGCTCATCTATGTCTCTGAGAGCTTTCGGCACATCAACGGAATCTGGGAACGCGCCTGGGGGCTTGAACTCCCGGACCTGGCCACTCCGTACCGCACACATGGCGGTGTGATTTAACCAGTGGCAGGCGAGTACGGTAGAGACGTACTGAGTGATCACGTGCGAGTCCGTAATTGTTCATGCAAGCCTGCATAATCATTTCCCTGTTGCTGGTCGCCGGTCTCGCAGTGGATCGTGAGGCAATGGCTCAGGGTGATTGGGTCGATTACCGGCAGGTTGGTCGCTTTCACGTACGCGCCGAATTCCGCATTGACCGGTTCCAGAACGTCGCGTCGCTTGTCGAGTCGCTGGAAGACCACGAAGCCGACGTTGCTACGACGCTGGGACTGACGCGTTCGCGGGAACCGATTCTGGTGCATTTGCTCGCGAACCGACGCAGCTATCAGACCAGTATGGCGAAGTCAGCCCCTGAGGCGGTTCGACGACGGGCCGCCTTTGTTCATGGCGAGGATGTCGGTCGCGTGTACGTGTATCTTCACAGCGGTGTCGTGACCGACTTGCGGCATGAGGTGACCCATGCAGTTCTTCATTCCACGTTGCCGTTCCTGCCACTCTGGCTCGACGAAGGACTGGCCGAGTACTTCGAGGTGCAAGCTTCCGAGCGAGCCTCGGGCAATCCGCATCAACGCAGCGTGAAACTGTCGACGCGCCTCCCTCTTGGTCGACTTTCCCCGCTGGAGCAACTGGAAAAAAAGCGACAGCTCTCAGCCGTTACGAAGCGCGGTTACCGCGACTCCTGGGCCTGGACACACTTTCTGTTGCACGGTCCGCCGGCAGCCACACGCCTGCTGCCTCGATATCTCAAGTCGATTGAAGCTCATGCGCCGCCCGAGCCGATGAGCGTCCTGCTGCGCCAGAGTGACAGCGATCCGACAGCGCGATTGGCTGCTCACTTCAAGTCGTGGAAGTAGCACCACGTAGTAACCGGGGCTGTCCTGCTTCCGCTCGCTGCGGACTGGCAGGCGAGGTAGTGAGCTTGCCATCTGTCCGCGCTATCCAGACGCCCGGGTGCCGACTTGCATTCACTCCGCAACTGGAGACAGAATTGCAGTTTGGATCTACTCTGACGAATTACGCCTGACACTGAGCACAAGCGACCGAGAGCTTCACGCTGGGACACCGCATTCATGGGCCAGAATGTTCCATTTGCGTCGCAATTGCGCGACAACGCTCTTGACGCGATCTGCAGTCGCTTTGAGTCGGAGATGCGGAACAGGCAGCAGCCCCGCATTGAGCAGTATCTTGCGGAATCCACCGATGTCGACTTGAGAGTTCTGTTGCGGGAACTGCTTGTCCTGGAGCTGGAGTCCCAGACAGAAAATGGCCTGCCGCCATCAGTTGACGAATTCACATCTCGTTTTCCTGGATACGAGACCACAATTGCAGACGCGTTTCGGATTGCTGGCGTCAGAACTGTCAGCAGCTTGTCGGCCACGGACGAAGCGAAACAGGTCGATTCGCCTGCCGTATTCGGCAGAGCTTTATCCAGCCCTTTCGCATCTCCGAATTCGACCGAGACTCGATATGAGATCGTGCGCGAACTCGGACGCGGCGGCATGGCCGTTGTTTATGAGGCCCATGATCGTCAGCTGAAGCGATCGGTCGCTTTGAAGATGATGGCTGGTGCATCCGCCGATGATCCCAAACATGCCCAGCGATTCCGGGCGGAAGCCGAAGCAGTCGCACGTTTGAAGCATCCGGGAATCGTACAGATTCACGACTTCGGCGAACTCGACGGACAGCCGTTTCTGGCTCTGGAACTGGTGCGGGGATGTAGTCTGGCGGAGTTTGCAGTCGGTCGGTCATTCTCCGATCGCTGGTCAGCTCAGTTAATCGAGACGATTGCCCGGACCATTCATTTCGCTCACGAACACAATGTTGTTCACCGCGATCTGACACCGGGAAACATTCTGCTGGAGGACTCCCATCCGCCAACAGCGACTGTCAGCGACGAGCATCCCGGCGTTGTCAGTGGCGACGAGTCGTGGCCGGACCCCACGCCGATCTCTGAAACACTTGCGGCTCCATCGGGTGATTCAGCAGTTGAGGAAAACGTGGCATCACTCGTTCAGTCCACACAGAAACCGCTGCCGGTCGTCAAAGTCACAGACTTTGGACTTGCGAAACAGTTTGGCACCGACTCACAGACGATGACCGGAGAACTGCTGGGGACGCCACGCTACATGGCTCCCGAGCAGGCTGATGGTCGTGTTTCGGATGTGGGGCCGGCCGCCGACGTCTATGCGCTCGGGGCCATGCTTTACGAGCTGCTGACCGGCAGACCACCATTCCTCGGTCGCAACGCCATGGATATGCTGTTGATGGTCCGCTACGACGAGCCCGTCGCACCAACTCAACTGCGACCCCGCCTGTCACTCGATGTCCAGACCATTTGCCTGCAGTGTCTGGCGAAGGAACCTTCGAAGCGATACGCCACGGCCGCAGACCTGGCCGACGACCTGCGTCGGTTTCTGAATCGCGAACCGATCCTCGCCCGACAGTCCGGCTTTCTGGAACGCACCGGTAAATTCTGCCGACGACGGCCGGCTCTGGCGGGATTGCTCGGAACGCTGGCAGCGGTGTTCCTGATCGGGCTTCCGGTTATGACCGGGCTGTACTTCTGGGCCGATCATGAACGTTCGGTGGCAGCCGGCCTGCTCACACGAGCCACCCAGGCGGAATCCCGGGCGCTGGACCTGGCCGGCCGCGAACGGGAATCAGCCACCAGGGCACGCATCGCTGAGCGGGATGCCCGGTCCCAGCTCGCCCGTGTGTACGAAGCCCGCGCGAGGAACTTTCTTGACGAGGGCGATACCGCGGCAGCACTGCTGCTCTATGCACAGGCCTTCGAGATCGACACGACCATCGCTGCTGAAACGGTAAAGGGTGAGCCGAGCACCTTGCGAGATCCCTCAACCGGCTGGTCACCGGTCGAGCGTCTTCATCGCCAGAGGTTAGGCATCCTGCTGCGTCAGCTTCCCGTGCCGCAGTCCATCTGGCCGGCCACGGACGAGCTGACTGGGAATGCCCCGCTATACCGCCTGGCTCCACACGCCAACCACGTCGTACGTGTTGAAAACCGGTCACAGACATCCGTCATCCGGTTACTGGACCTGGAAAGTGGCGAGCCGGTCATCCGCGAGATCAACAGCCCGGCCCGTATCAGCGGAGTCTGGTTCAGTCCCCAGGGGCGATACCTGGCGGCCACCTGCGACGACCAGATCGTCCGGCTCTGGAATGCGTCAGACGGGAAGCCTGCCAGAGCGATTCCTCACGATGATCCTGTCGTCGATGTCTCGTTCGACTGGCACGAGCTGCTGATTGCCACGGCGCGGAAAAGCGGAACAGCCCGCGTGTGGGAGGCAGCGAGTGGTCGGTCTGTCTCGCCGCCCATCATTCACGACGCTGATGGGCTGAACCACCTTGAACTGAGCGCGGACGGCACACGACTGCTCACTTGGGGCTCGAACGAATTCCGGTCTGATGGCGATCGCGTGCGCACCTGGGACGTCAGCAGCGGAAAACAACTGGTGGAAGTGTCACACAAAAAACGCATGGTCTCGTCAGCGGCGTTCAGCCCCGACGGGCAGCGAGTCGTCTCGGGCGGACTTGATGGAAACGTCATCATCTGGGAGGCGGACACGGGCGAGACCATTGCCGGGCCGTACAAACGAGTCGATCGCATTGCTTCCGTGCAGTTCAGTCCCGATGGCCGCTCCACGCTCGAAACCGACTGGGCCTACTTCGCCACCGTGCGTAACAGCCTATCGGGAGAGCCGCGGTTTCCCGAGCAGTTTTACACGGCCCGACTTTCGGACGGCCGATTCAGTCCGGACGGCAGCCTGTTTGCCGTGGCCGGATACGACGCCACGGCAAGACTGTGGAGGACACAGACCGGCGAATCGGTCACGCCCCCGTTAAGTCACTCGGGACCACTGTCGCGCGTTGAGTTCAGCTCTGACAGCCGCTTTCTGCTGACTGCAGGAGCTGACCAGCCCACCTGGATCCGCGACCTGGCCACGGTTCTCCGCCCGCAGACTCTGCATGAGGGTAACGCGGCCAGCGACGCATGCTTCATCTCTCGACGAATTCTGAACGGGCAGACTCCCGCTGCAGACGACGTCCCGATCGAAATCCCGGAAGCGGCTGCCGAGCTGTTTGTTGCCACCGCAGGTCAGGACGGTCTGATCCGCATCACGCCGATCGGCAATTCCGGTTTCGCCGCCAGATCGTTCGATGCCGGGGCTCCCGTGCTGCGTATCACCGCGAGTCCGGACGGTGATCACCTGCTGACGGTGGACGAACACGACCGTGCGATTGTCTGGGACATTACCACTGGTCAGCAGCTCGCGCAGTTCCCGGCCCTGTCGGCCCGCTTCAATCCGGACGGACGGCTGCTGGCGTGCACTGACAAGGGAGCCATTCGCGTCTACGACTGGCGGGCGGGCACGACTCGGCTGTCCGAAAAGGTCCGGAACGTCGTCAACAAACCATTTGATTTCGCCTTCGACGCAGGCAGCCGCATTCTGGTGACCGGCGGCATTTTCGCAGCCGCCTGGGACCTGGCCACTGGCAAACAACTCACAGAGCAGAGCGAGGGACATTCGCAGAACATCAAGTACGTCACGGTCACTCCCGACGGAACTCTGGCCGCATCCATCGACTACGACGGTCTGCTGCGAGTCTGGGAGACGGCGACAGGAGCCCTGCAGTACGAGTCCGCTGACCCCAACGCTCGAATGCTGCACTGCAGTCCCGACGGACGCTACCTGATCAGCGGCCACCGCGACGGAACCATGCGCATCCGTGACTTCCGCACCGGCCAGCCGATCGGCCCGGTCCAGAAACACGGCGACGTCATCTACCAGATGGCACAGAGCGCAACCGGAGAGACGATCGCCACCGTCTCCCAGTCCGACACCATCGCCGTATGGAACATCGCCCGTAGGATGGGCACTCCTGCCCGTCCCGAATCACCGCAACATCCTGACGGACGGGCAGGAGTGCCCATCCTACCAGGTTCACAACAGCAGACAGCCGCAACACCGCAGCTCCTGGCACTACTCCCGACCGGCGGTCAACTCGAACGCGTCGCCGTCTCACCGGACGGACAGTCGATTGTCGCTGTCAGCGCATCCGGAGCCGTGTCGCAGTGGACACTGCCACCTCGCTGGACCGGCTCTCAGTCTGAGCTGAACCGACTGCTGCCCGTGCTCACCTGCAGTCGCGTCTCCAGAAACCTCGACATGGAACGGCTGTCTGCGAATGAACTGTTGACGCATTGGAACGAGCTGCACGTCCGCGGATTCGAGAACGAAATCCTTCAGCCGGACAGCCGGCGATTCCGCCCTCAACAGCGAATTACGCCGCCGGCCACGCCCGAGTCCTCCAGGCTCATCACCAATACCGTTCAGCCCAGCGACATCATCCGACTGAAAACCAGCCGAGGATATGTCTCGTGTACGACAGAGGGCCGCATCATCCTTGATGAATCAGCCGAGCCGGGTTCGCGATCAACATGGCGTGTGGTCAAACTGCGCACGCTCGACAAAACAGGCCGCCAGTACTTCGAGCTGTGGAATGTTGTCACTGGCAGCCCTCTCGCCGTCGGCCCGGAAGGGCAGGCCATCCTGTCAGACGACGCACCCCATCTCTGGAATGCCGGAGGTCTCCTGCAGGAGCCGAAGTCGTATTACCTGGCAGCCAACATCCCCGGTGGCCACGGTTCGATCAAAGACCTTGGGCGCCAGGACTCCGGCTCCGAACTGATCATCACACCGGGCCTTCCGATTGCTGAATACGCCCTATTGGTGATTCAAATCGTCCGGCCGTAATGGCACTCACTTTGTGAGCCGTCGGCGCTAGCCGCAGGCCCCAGAGTTGTGGCAATCGTTGTAGCGGTGCGGCGCAAGCCGCCCGGTTTTCGCGGAGTTTCATCGCGCCGCACCGGACGGCTTGCGCCGTTCCGCTACAACTCTGGGGCCATTGGGCGCTAGCCGCGGGCCTCGGAACGGTTCGTTCGCGTTCAATGCCCGCGCCTAGCGCTCAAAGGCCCCAGAGTTGTGGAATGTAGAACAATTGTCCCAGTTGTTCCTCCCGAGCAATTGGGACAATTGCTCTACAATTTCACTCCTCGATCCGACAACTCTGGGGGCATTGGGCTAGCGCCGTCGGCTCACGGGGCGTGAACCGCAAAGTGAGTGCCGTAACCGGTTGCCGTCAGTCGCGCGCAAGGCAATCCCCTGTGTCGATCTCCACGCAACGCGTGCTGCATCGGAGTACCGCGGCATCCTCGATGCCCAGTGACTGAAACCGATCAGAGGCTGAGCTGCCCAACGCATCGCCGGCGAATTTCAGGACGTCTCCGCCGTGTTCGACGACAATCTCGATCAGCTCGCCGAAGTAGTCGTTCAGTGCCGTTGTCAGTTCCTCGGCCCACTTTTCTTATGAATCTCAACCATACGGCCCTCACTGCGGTGACATCAGCAATCACTCGCTGGGCGCGGAGTCCAGTTCGTCAGCGAGCAATAGCAATTCGCGAAGCGCTGCCGCCCGTTCGGACAGGGATAGTCCGGTGACGTAGGTGTTAATGTCTCGTTCAACACCGAGTCGGACGTCGGCTTCGTACGCTTCGCAGACCCGATCCACGCGTCTCAGCGATTCAGCCGACAGTTCACGAAGATGCCTGGTCTGGTCTGCACTCATGACGGTCACTCCGACCGAAACTGTTGCCGCTGTGAAAGAGATGTCGAAAGCACTGCCAGGAGTGGCCTGCTCGGTCGAGCTTCTTCGGCCCAGTGGGGTTGCCGGCGGTTTTCACAACCGAGAGAACGACAGTAGCAGGCCGGTAACACGGAGCGAGTGACGCAGTTCCCCGGGGTAGCACTGGTTGCTCGCCAACCAGTGTCACGCGGCGACAAGAGGCATTGAATCAGTATCCCAGCGCCTCTTACGGCTGCGCCGCCCCGGTTACAAGCAACCGGGTCCACCCTGCGTGGCTGGCCCTGCATCCGGGCAGAATGCAGAGGACGAACAAAGACGTCAACGATTGGCACCAGCAGGACGATTCATCGGACACTCCGTCGTGTGGCCGCGCCTGTTCTGTAACTCGCAGGTTGCACGATCACACAAGCCCCTCCCCGGATGGCACTGGTTGCTCGCAACCAGTGTCGCTCAGCGACAAGAGGCCGTGTACCTGAGCAGCCTCTTGCCGCCGCGCCACTTTGGGTTGCAGGAAACAGGGCGCCCTCACCGTTCAGACTCAACAATTGCCACCCGCGACAAGAGAGAGCCCGTGGTCTCTTGCGGCTGCGCCGCCCAGGTTGCAAGCAACAGGGCCACCCTCAGTACTAAGGCTCATCAACCTGTGCCACCCCGCGGCTGCGCCGCCCAAGTTGCAAGCAACAGGGCCACCCCAGGGTTGAGGCTCATCAACCGGTGCCACCCGGCGACAAGAGGCATTGAATCGGTATCCAAACGCCGCTTGCGGCTGCGCCGCCCCGGTTGCAACCAACCGGGGCCACCCTGCGTTCTGTGTGCAGAGTCTCTCCAGCAGTCCATCATGCTGCTCAATCAGGGCCTGCAGTGACGAATCGGGGCCCGGCCCACCGTTCTTATGAATCTCAACCATACGGCCCTCACCGCGGTGACATCAGCAATCACTCGCTGGGCGCGGCGTCCAGTTCGTCACCGAGCAATCGCAATTCGCGAAGCGCTGCCGCCCGTTCAGACAGGGATAGTCCGGTGACGTAGGTGTCAATGTCAAGTTCGACACCAGGTCGGACGTCGGCTTCGTACGCTTCGCAGACCCGATCCACGCGTCTAAGTGATTCGGCCGACAGTTCACGCAGATGACTCGTCTGGTCTGCACTCATGACGGTCACTCCGACCGAAACTGTTGCCACTATGAAAGAGATGTCGAAAGCAGTGCCAGGAGTGGCCTGCTCTGCTGAGTATCTTCGGCCGAGTCGGGATGCCGGCCGTTTTCACAACGGAGAGAACGACATTAGCAGGCCGCGTTTACGACTTCAGTTGGCTCGCCCGAGTGCAAACGGCCAATTGCTTCGTTCGTTTGCGGGAAACAGGTCTTCGAGACGGCGCTTCACCGAGGTAGCACTGGTTGCTCGCCAACCAGTGTCGCGCAGCGACAAGAGGCATTGGATCGGTATCCAAACGCCTCTTGCGGCTGCGCCGCCCCGGTTGCAAGCAACCGGGGCCACCCTGCGGGATGTCGGCCGTTTTCACAACGGAGAGGACGACTGCAGCAGGCCGGCAACACGGAGCGAGTGACGCACTTCCCTGGTGTAGCACTGGTTGCTCGCCAACCAGTGTCGCGCAGCGACAAGAGGCGTTGAATCAATCTCCCAGCGCCTCATGCGGCTGCGCCGCCCCGGTTGCAAGCAACCGGGGCCACCCTGCGTGGGTTCCTGTGCCAAAGGAACCCGACCACCTGTGGTCGGGCCACCCTGCCTCAGGACTTCTTTGATCAGTTCCCGCAGCTAATTCAAGGGACAACCCTGACGAAGACGTTTGCCTGCTCGTATTTATTGCATTGATTCGGTGTCCAGAATGTAATCGCCGCTTGCGACTCAAGAGTCGGATTCGAGTCCCATGAGACTCGTATGTATTGTGAAGCGTGGCTTCCAACCCACGCAAAGGTGTATGTTCCATCTGCTTCACAAAACATGGCGCGGTGATACATGTGCGGACAGACCCACACATGCCCCGTTTTCGGAGCCTCGTCGAGCTTCCACACATACTGTGCTTTGAGGCTATTCTGGAACTCCCTCACTGGAAAACCTTTAGCTCCATCGAATGTGAAATTCTCAAAAGCCGTTGGCACTTCGCGGTAGCCATTTCCCTCGGCTCCTTCGGATCGCGGCCAGTAAAACTCCTGGTTTCCGTCGAGCTGATTAAACTCATACGCCGTCCCCGCCGTGAGATTGCCTCGTGAACCGCTCTCATCAATGGCATAACTTCGGACCCGAACCTCACTGGCGTTCCACTGTGTACTCCTGGATGTAGAGCCACCAACAGAGATGCCGCCGGTCCCCGCCTCGACCGAAAAATCCGAGGAAAACCCATTACTGCCCGTCTTGAATCCGGTAATGGGTCTCTGTTCAATTTTCGACCACCTTTGGAAGTATTCTGGCAAGCCGAAGTGCGCGGTGTCTGGCATCGTCCTACTTTTGTCCTTCGCGAGAGCAACCTGCCATCCAAAGTAATCCTGCACAGGCCCGTACCATTCATCGCTATCAATGGCTTCGACCGCGCCATGACCGCTCTCCAGGGATGATTTCTGTGCCGCCGTCAACCGTGACTTACGCTGAGTAGCACTCAGGCTATCCAGATCGTCAAGTTCCTTATAGAGCCTTATACCACCTGCAAGTTTATTCTTAAGCAGGCGGTCCAGCGGTCGATAGTAGTCATCGTTGACCGAGAATCTCCCCGGTTTTGCCGTACCCGTCAAGTCAAGGATCAACAGGACGTCAGGATTTGGGTCATTCTGTGCCGCCTTGCCGCAGACCACTCTGAGATTCACCCGGGTTTGTGCACGCATCGTGGAACTCGAGTCCAACTTATTCAAGGTATCGACTTGCAGTTTGCTACTTGTATAAAATCTGTCGTGAGTGTTGTTATCGTCAGAGAAGACTTCTCGGGCGAGCGACGACCCGAGGATACACTGAGCAAAGATCACTAACAGGGTGCTTCTGAATGCAACTCGCATTTTGGAGGCCTTCCGAGTAGAGAGAGAGTGAAGTCGCGTGAGCACTAGCGGACTGTTCGCAGGGTGGCACTGGTTGCTCGCACGCAGCGACAAGAGGTTTCCAATCAGTGACCAAACCGCGCCGGATGCAGGCAACCGGTGCTGTTGTCGTTATACCGGCCTGTTACATAAGGAATCAGTCGTGAGACGCGACGTCCAGTTCCGCTTGGAGCAATTGCATTTCGCGTAGCGCTGCCGCCCGTTCCCACGGATCGAGACCGATCACGTAAGTGTGGAGATCCCGCCCGGAACCGTTTCGAACGTCGGCTTCGTACGCTTCGCAGACCTGATCCACGTGTCTGAGTGATTCGGCCGACAGTTCCCGAAGATGCCTGGTCTGGTCTGCACTCAGCAATTCCCGGCCGAAGGGACCGCTTGGACTCAAACGCGACGATGAGGCAATCTGGGGGAACCTACCGAAAACAAGGACGAATCGGAGACGAATCGCACTTCCGGTCGTGAGGTCCCCTGCCTT
>Ga0302123_10000078_pt1 | contig 70646 bp, 54 predicted proteins | sample CB21_321_MG_FD_203109 | JGI IMG/M metagenome (GOLD analysis project Ga0302123, IMG submission 203109) | Marine microbial communities from Western Arctic Ocean, Canada - CB21_32.1 | ecosystem: Environmental > Aquatic > Marine > Oceanic | place: Canada: Western Arctic Ocean | collected 2017-09-28 | reverse complement strand
CGCAGCAGCTTCTGGCTACCAACTGGCTATTGTGCGCGGTGATCGGGGTGAGTGACGAAATGGCAACACTGGGACAGCAGACTTCCGCCAGTGAACGAGTGGGCCACCGTGACGGCCGCGTCGAACCTCGCGCCAACAAACGCAGACCGAAGATTCTGGCTCTGATGAAGAAACCACGACACCAGCTCCAGGCCGAACTCGAAGCCGCCGCATGACGTAACCCCTTGCTACCAAACCAGCAGTGCCATTCGTCTCTGGGAGTGTTCCAGATAGCGCTCGTTGCGGGTGGCACACAATCTCCAGAGTCCAACGCCGAGCCCGGGCACGTCAGACTTAAGCCGGGCACCTACATGCTGAGCGGTTCCGGCGGAGTGAGCGCGCCGGACGGTGCTAACCCGCGAAGCGGCCAGATAATATTCCAGGTCGCTTTGCGCACACCGACCTCTGCCGCCGACCTTGAACTGAAGCGAAAAGCGGCGACCGCCAGAATCGAAGCACTGGGTGGCGAAGTCACTCCCTACGACAAGACCACCGTCGGAATCAATTTGTGGAAGACAAAGGCCACGGACGAAGACCTTGAAATGATCAAGTGCTTCAGCCCGGTTCTGATCGAGCTTACCGGTACGCAAATCACCGACGCGGGGCTCGTTCATTTTCAAGGCATGAATCGCCTGAGCGAGCTTGACCTGCATGCCACGCGCATCACCGACGCCGGCCTTGCACACCTCGGCAAACTCGCCGGTCTGGCACGTATCGGCCTGTCCGACACAAGTGTCACCAGCGACGGACTCCAACACCTCAAGCCGCTGAAGTCTCTTTATATGCTCTCACTGAATCGCACGAAGATCACCGACGCAGGTCTGGCTCACCTCAGCGAGCTGCCGAAAATCCGAACACTCATTTTCGACCAGACGGCAATTTCAGACGATGGCCTCGCGCACTTGAGCAATCTGAAATCGCTCCACGACATTCGACTGGGAAACACTCAGGTTACTGACGAGGGACTCGAATATTTGAGCAAGATGTCAGAACTCCGCACAGTGGTGCTGAGCGGGACAAGAGTCACCGGCTCAGGTCTGAGTCATCTGCCGCCATCAGTCAAGACATTGTGGTTGCCATCGACGCAGGTCGACGACGATGGCCTGAATCAAATTGCCCAACTGACAAATCTTGGGTCCCTGGTTCTTTCGAATACAGAGATCACAGACAAGGGCCTTCAACAGCTCGAGAAGATCAGCAGCCTCCGCAAATTGCAGGTCGGAGGCACGAAAGTGACAGACGCCGGAGTTGAGCGTCTGAAAGCTGCGATTCCGGAATGCAAGGTCCATCGTTAGGGACAGACAATCCCGGGTCTCCGCCTCAAACGCGACTCCGTCTGAACGGCACATCGCCATAACACTTCAACCCACGTGCCAGCGACAAAGTTCATCGCGACTGGTACGGTGAGCCGCCGGATCTGCGGGCCTGATCGACGTCCGACATTTCTGTAATCCTATCGTGCTTCACGCGGCTTTCGGTAAGTGCCTCCCCCCGCCCTCTGGATGATCGAGCTGCGAACAACCGATGATTCCGATTCCCGTTGAATTGCATTCTCATCGACCGACTCGCCGAGAGATTCTGGAACTCGGCAGTGGTCTCGGTCTGTTGAGTTCGTTGTCGGTTGTGAAATCGGCCTCTGCCGCTGCAGCCAGTGCCGCAACGGCTCCGCAGGCATCGTCGGCGATCCGAGCCTGTGTCGTCGTCTTCTATTACGGAGGACCATCGCATCTCGACACGTACGACTTGAAGCCGAACGCACCCGCATCGGTGCGTGGTGAGTTTTCGGGAATTGCCAGCTCGCAGCCGGGACTCACGATATCAGAACATCTGCCTCACATGTCTCGCGTGATGCACAAGGTGGCGCTGGTCCGCAGCATGCATCACACGAATCGACTTCATGATTCCGCGTCGACAGAAACGCATACCGGTCGACAGGGTCCGGCCGGAGATCGTGAAGAGTTCGCGGCGATGGACCAGTTTTTCCCCTGTCATGGAGCCGTCGTGACGAAGCTCGGGACCGGAGAGCAACTGGATGTTGATCATGCTGTTCTTCCGTGGCACTTCCACAATGTGGTCACCACGCCGTGTCAGGGTGGCGGGTTTCTCGGTCAGAAATTCGATCCGCTGCTGGTGAGTGCGAATGCGGCGAAGCTGCAGTACCAGATGCACTCACTCACACGCCCGGCGGACCTCACGCTGGACCGCATCTCACGGAGACGCCTGCTGCTGAGCGGTCTGGACCTGAACCCGACCCTCGCCGGCAGTCGCGCCCCGTTCGGTGAGTTTCGCGACCGCGCTCACGAGCTACTCCGTTCAACAACATTGCAGCAGGCGCTGCAGATCGATGACGAACCAGCCGACATGCGCAAACGGTACGGAATGCTCGCGCCGGAACGCGTGAATGGTCATGGAGGCGCGGCCGGAGCCGGCAGGCCGGCTCGCAACCTGCGCGGTCAGAATCTGCTGCTGGCTCGACGGCTGGTTGAAGCGGGAGTCCGATTCGTCAACGTGCACGACTTCCGTCAGCAGGGACAGAACTGGGATTCGCACGCCCGGAACTTTCAGCAGCACAGCCGTTATCTACTCCCGCAGGCCGACCAGGCTCTGGCGGCACTGATCACCGATCTGGACGATCGCGGCCTGCTCGATTCGACGCTGGTTGTCGCACTGGGTGAATTCGGGCGGACACCAAAGATCAACGGCAATGCCGGACGCGACCACTGGCCAGACTGCTACACAGTGTTGATGGCTGGCGGCGGAGTCCGCGGCGGAGCGGTCTTCGGTTCAAGCGATGCGATCGGCGCCTACCCGGCCACGGATCCCGTCACTCCGGCTGATCTCGCGGCGACAATCTTCTGGCGATTCGGTCTGGATCCTCAAAGCGACGTGCATGATCGCACCGGACGGCCCTGGCGCATCGCAGACGGCCGACCAATCTCAGCGATCTTCGGATAGAACAAGATCGACATGGGGCTCCAGTGCGGCATTCGACTGCTCGATCCGCAGCAGTCCTACAGCATTGGTGACACGCTGGAAGCAGAATTGCTCTGGCAAAACATAGGTGACGAGACGATCAATTCGCAATTTCCCGCGAAACTCAGGAATCCCGAATGTTGTGGCGAATAGCAGGGCAGATTTCGGGTCGAAGCCAGGTCCTGATGTCGAGGCCGAATTCCGTTGAAACTAAGTAAAAAAGCCCTATCAGAAAGGTTTTCTGACAAGGCTTTTGTAGTGGAGGCGATGGGACTCGAACCCACGACCTCTGCGTTGCGAACGCAGCGCTCTCCCGGCTGAGCTACGCCCCCCTCGGAGTGTTCCAGAGGCTGGAACGGCGGGCACATTAGGTCAGCGTCTGGACCATTGCAAGAGACGCCTGGGGCCGTCATTCGAGGCCTTGAATCAGTCAATCTCACTTGAGATTCACTCCCATGTCCTTGCGGAAGAACTGCATGTCTTCCCACACCTGCTTCTTGGCTGGCGGGTTTCTCAACAGGTAGGACGGGTGATATGTGCATACGACCTTCGCGCCGCGATAGTCGAAGAATTGGCCTCGCAGCTTGCCGATGGGAGTCTTGATGCCTAGCAGGTTCTGTGCGGCGCACGTGCCCCAGCACACGATGTACTTTGGAGCAATCGTTTCGATCTGGGCCTCGAGATGCTCGCGGCAGTTACTGGCTTCGACGGGTGAGGGATTGCGGTTGCCCGGCGGACGGCAGCGGAGAATGTTGCAGATGTAAATCTCTTCGCGCGTCAGCCCGCAGGCTTCGACGATCTTGTTGAGCAACTGGCCCGCTCGACCGACAAACGGTTCGCCCTGACGGTCTTCGTCTGCACCCGGTGCCTCTCCGACAAACATGATCTCGGCTTCCGGGTTGCCGACTCCGAAGACGGTCTGCGTACGGGTGTCTGCCAGTTCCTGGCAGCGCGTACACGCGGCCACCTGCTTGGCCTGGCTCTTCAATCGAGACACACGCTGTTTAAGGGACAGACTCGAACAAAGTGAAAGTGGAGACAATTGGCTCATGGGGGCAGACTGTTCCTGCGGAAGTGAGGCGGTTGCGGCGGGAGACTCGGCAGGGCTAGCCGATTCCTGCGGCTGATTCAGCAAGGCAGCCACCTCGGCCATTTGTCGAGGCACGTGACTGACGCCGGCTCGCTGAAGGTCTTCAAGCGATTGCCGCAGCATCCGTTGCGGGTTCATTGAGCGATTCCCGTTTCCGTCGCGGGTTCCATGCAGTGATGTCCCCCATCCGGCCTTCGGTCACCTTCTCCCCCACGGGGAAGAAGGAATGAATTGGGAACGTCAGAGTCCGTTCGCGCAGATCGATTCGGCTGTCACGTGATTCGTGCAGTGTTCGCGAGCAAATTCGGCGACCGTTTCAATTGCCTCACGCATGTGCGACTCGTCGATCTGATGAACGTCGATCGGGTCGCCGACTCCACGCAACATCGTCACTGTGAGTCGCCCACCCAGATGTTGCCGGAATTCTTCCAGGCCATTGAAAAGTTCGTCGGTCTCGTGCAGGGCCGGGTGGTCGAGTGGCAGACCCATGCGTGCCAGCGCGTGGAGTACTCGGTCGGCGTCCTGAGCGGGCAGACCATGCACCATGGACGAGTACACGGTATCGACAGCGACACCGATACCAACGGCTTCGCCATGACGCAGTTCGAAGTCGGTCATCACTTCCAGCTTGTGTGCGGACCAATGACCGTAGTCCAGCGGTCGAGCTTCCAGGGCCTCAAACGGATCTCCGCCCTGCGTGATGTGGTTGAGGTGGTGGATTGCCGAACGCCGGATAAAGGGTTCGCACACGTCCCAGTCACGGTTGCGAATGCGGTCGGCGTTCTGGCACAGCTCTTCGAATAGTCCACGCTCTTTGAGCAGCGAGACTTTGACAGCTTCCGAGAACCCGCACACGAAATCACGATCGGGGAGTGTGCTCAGCAGAGTCGCGTCGTTGATGACCGCCCACGGCACGGCGAACGAGCCAATCCAGTTCTTCTTCCGAAACAGATTCACGCTGTTCTTCACGCCCACGCCCGAGTCGGCCTGGGCCAGCGTCGTGGTCGGCAGCCGGATGAGCCGAATTCCGCGGTGGGCAATGGCAGCGGCAAAACCCACGGCGTCCAGAACGGCACCGCCGCCGATGACAACCATGTAACTGCGCCGGTCGAGGTCCGCGTGATTGATGCACTTGACCATCCGCTCCAGCACATGGATGTCATTCTTGACACTCTCGCCACCGGGAACGAACTGCACATTGCCCGGGCTGTGGAATCGGTCGGCATTCGTCGTACGCAAATCTTCGATGCGTTCACTCAGTTTCGGAACTGCATCCGCAACGCACTGATCCAACCAGAACTGTACGCGGGGAAGCTGATCGCCGGATGGTTGCAGGAGGTCCAACAGCACGGACGGGTCGTCGCCGAACACGTCGTCGGTAAATCTCAATCGGTGAACGAACGGCACCGCGAACGGAATGTCGACAGTTCGCGGGTCGGCGTCGTGCGGCATGGGGTAATCCTGGTCCGGTGTGGTGTGAATCTGAGGTGGGGAATCGCAAAGAGGAACGCCGATTCTGTCTCAGACCATTCGCAGGTTCAACCGGTGGGACGTGAGCGGCGCGCGATTGATCGCCAGTGGTCGGATTTTGACGGGTGTGCCTGTCGTGCCTGGTCAATCCTCAATGCGAACGGGGCGACTGAGACGGGACTGTCAGTGTTTCTCCATTCGACAACTCCCACGTTGCTGCCACTCCCTGCCCACGGACTTTCGTTCGCGGCGTCGAATCTGCGTGACGCTCCGACCTGCGCAGCAGCTCGATCCCGGCTGTGACCGAGATGTCGAGCGGCTGATTGAATTTGAACGACTCTGACGCACCTCGATGGCAGATGCCGTCCACGAAGACGGTGTCGGATTTTTCGCCAGCTTCCCAGACGACGTCGCGTCCGTGAAAGCGACCGGGACCGGCGTGAACAACGATTCGACAATCGCCAGCGGCAAGCTCAAATCGGTGGTCGCCAAGATCGCGCACTCGGACATCCCGTCCCTGCAGTTCGTACCGCATGCGCATGTCCGTCGCGTGAAAGACTCCGTCGTTCGGACGATCCAGCGACGGATGCCAGTCGCCTCGGCCGGCAACGGAATACAACACTGACAGCGCAGCGGGGCCATTCTGGGATGTCTGGACTCCCATCGATGCAAAGTCCTTTCCGTTGTGCAAAAAGCGCAGACGGAAGACGACGGCAGGATCCGCTTCCGTACGCCAGTAGGCGATCAGTGGTTTGCGCTGCGTCCAGAACGTCGACCGATTCACACTGCCCAGACAGGCCTCCTGTGAGAACCACGTCGTGCCCGTTCGTGAGTTCTTCCAGTCGCGAGCGCGAACGAACGCGCGCTGAATCTGGTAGGGCTTTTGTGTCAGCCGCTGGAATTTCGTGGCGAATAACTCCGGACAGGGCAATGGCTGGACGACCGCGTAGCCGCGCGGTTTGCCGTCTTGCATCGTCGGATGCGTCTTCATCGGCGACTGAACTCGGCGCGCGAGAAAGTCGACCGTGCCGTGAAGTAATCGAACCCGTGACGTTCGCGAGTGCGGCCCGGCCCATTGCTGAGTCCCCGGATGGAAACTCTCGGCGATCATCTGCCATGCCGTCTGCCGCAGCGAATCGGCTGCTTCGCGCGTCGCCAGGTCCTGCACCAGTTGCAGAGTGCGTTCACATTCAGAGATCACGACTTTCGCGTACGGCGGGCTGTTGTATTCGCTGAAGCCTCCGTGTTTCACGGTGTGGGCAACCACACTCTGTAACCGCGATCGGCCATAGATCACCAGGTCGCGATCGCCCAGCAACTCTCCCGCGGCGGCACAGACTCCGCCACCCAGGATCGCAATATTGCTGTAACCAGGCGCGACGTTTCGTCTGCGGATCGCATCGACCGCGTGACGCAGACTGGCACGCATGTCTTGCGTGAGATCGGTCGGAAGCTGATCGGAATGGCGGATGAGCATCTGGACCAGTTGGGCTCCGCAGAAGTCAGCCCAATTCAGGTCTGGTTTCGCCATCTCGGTCAGCGGTTCTTCGAGCAGCCACGGCCAGACTCCACACGTCGGACTGGACGGATCAACGTCCTGCAATGTGAGCACCTTTCGGATGATGTCGGCGGCGCGGTCGGAATCATCCGCGTTGCCGCGTTGCAGCAAGGCGAGCGCATAAATCAACGACTCGCGCGTGGGATGCACTGTAGCGCCGGTCTCGATCTGCGTGTGGTAGCCCGGGCTGCGGAAGGCCTCACGCAGCATGTGTTCCGCCGGATCGTAAGTTTCGTCGTAATGTACAAGCAGTTCCGTCAATGCGGGCTGGATCGGCGTAGACGCCACACGTTCGCCAGATCCACAGCCGACCGCGACAATGCACATGCCGAGCACTGCGGCAATGCCGCAGGCCTCACGCAAAGCCGCCAAGGCGCAAAGGATTCTTTCTGTCTTTGCGTCTTCGCGTCTTTGCGTGAGACCAGACAGCATGCACAAGCAACGATGACGCCAGAGACTGGATGATCCCATGAAACTATTCTCGACTCATCGATCGATACAACAACTCTGTCTGCCAGTAGCGGTCTGGTTGTGCGTTCTGATTCCCGGGCTCTCCCAGGCCGATGAGAAATCCGCCGATCGTTTCTGGCCGCAATGGCGCGGACCGCTCAGTACGGGAGTCGCTCCACACGCCAATCCGCCGGTTGAGTGGAGTGAAAACCAAAACGTCCGCTGGAAGACTGCGTTGCCCGGTACGGGTCATTCCACACCCATCATCTGGGGCGACCGGATCTTTGTCACGACCGCGATCCCGTTCGGTGAGAAACTCGCGCCGAAACCGGACACCGCCCCTGGGGCTCACGACAACTCGCCTGTCACACAGCGTCATCACTACGCCGTGCTGTGTATCGATCGCAGCGACGGCGCGATCCTGTGGCAGAAGACAATGCACAGCAACCTCCCGCATGAAGGCGGACATAACACCGGCAGTCTGGCGTCGGCTTCCCCTGTGACGGACGGCGAGCGTGTCATGGCTTACTTCGGTTCACATGGACTCTACTGCCTCAACTACACGGGAAAGCTGCTCTGGAAGAAAGATCTCGGTGACATGCAGTCCAAGCACGCACACGGCGAAGGTGCGTCGCCCGTGCTACATGGCAACACGCTGGTCGTGAACTGGGATCACGAGTCGCAGTCATTCATCGCGGCATTCGACACACGCTCCGGCAAACAACTGTGGCGACTGAATCGCGACGAAGTGACCTCCTGGGCCTCACCAATCGTGTACGAGCACAATGAACAGCCACAGCTCATCGTCAGCGGGACCGGTCGCGTGCGGAGCTATGAACTCTCGACTGGCAAAGTCCTGTGGGAGTGCGGCGGACTGTCGCACAACGTAGTCGCCTCACCAGTCGCCGCCGACGGCATGGTGTTCGCGGCCAGCAGCTACGAAACGCGGGCCATGTTCGCCATCCGACTGGACGGCGCCCGCGGAGACATCACCGACTCGCAGCATGTCGTCTGGAAGCGACACGAACGCACGCCGTATGTGCCGTCTCCGCTGCTCTATGGGGACTCGATTTACTTTCTGCGGCACTACCAGGGGATTCTGTCCCGCGTGACAGCGAAGACCGGCGAAGAACCGCTTGGACCGTTCCGACTGGGCGGGATCATCGATGTGTATGCCTCACCAGTTGGCGCGGCCGGTCGCGTCTACGTCACTGACCGACGCGGTTCGACCATGGTGATCGGCCACAGTGACAACCCACGACTATTGGCCCTGAACCGTCTGGACGACCAGTTCAGCGCATCGGCGGCGATGGTCGACGGCGAGTTGTTTCTGCGTGGCGAGATGTTCCTGTACTGCCTCGCAGAAGATTGAGGTCTGCGAGCCGCGGTGACCGCACAGTCACCACAACCTGTTCACGCCATAACGGTCGAAGATTTCGTCTTTGCTGACGATTGCCACTCCTTCAACTTGTGCCTGAGCGGCAAGCAGACGGTCGAAGGGATCCTTGTGATGGAATTCCAGGTGAGCGACTACGGCGGCGTGTTCCGGAGAGATGGGGAGAATCGTCAGTCGATTCGCAATCACCTCCCGCTTCACGAAATCGTCGAGGGGTTCGGTCAACGAATACTTACCGAGGCTGATCTTGATGGCGATTTCCCAGTAACTGGCCGCGCTGAGCAGGAGGGTATTTCCAGTGTCAGACAGCAATTCACGACCCGTCTGACTGAGCTGAGAATCGTCCAGTGTCATCCATAGGAACGCATGGGTATCGAGCAGAAGTCTCACGGCATGTACTCGCCGAAGTCAGCAAGATGGTCGTCGTCATCGTTGATGACAGTTAGCTTGCCCTTGCCCAATCCGAATTGTCGCGGCCGATTCGGGACGGCTCGGCCGACCAGGTTGGCGACGACCTGCTCACCGCGCGTGATGACCAGCTCCTCGCCGGACATCAGTCCGTCAATCAACTCAGGCAACCGGGCCTGTGCCTCGTCGATAGTAATGCTGTTCATGGAACGAACTCCGGGATTCAGGATGGATTCAGTCTACCACGAGAACAAGGCTGCTTCGTCAGCGCACGTAGATGAATTCGTTCGAGGCCAGAATTACGTGGCAGAGCGCGGCCCATGCCTGGGACGTCGATGTAACGGACGACGGCTTGTCCGGCTGCGGGTGAATCGCGACGAAGGGCAAGAGACGCGCGGTCTCGGATTCGGTCGGCGGTCGACCGAGCACTTCAGTGTAGAGCATCGCAATTCGCTCGCGGTCGCTCAGTTCTGTGTCCGCCAGGAGCAGCTCAGCCATTTGTGTTGCAGCGTTCTGGATGAGTTCGCTGTTGAGCATGAACAGCGCCTGCGGCGCGACTGTCGATGAGTCGCGGCTGCCGTTAACGACGCTTGCGTCCGAGTAGTCAAATAACTGAAAAACGTCGTACAGGTTGTTGCGCACGACCGGCAGGTAGATCGATCGTCGGGGTGAGTCGTATTTGGTTTCGTCCTTCGACGTGTGATTAAAAATCCACTCGCGGTTTGGCACGGTCAACATCGAACGCCCCATGGAGCGATCCAGCATTCCAGACACCGCCAGCAAACTGTCACGCAGGACTTCGGCTTCCATGCGACGCAATGGAAATCGCGAGAGCAAGCGGTTTTCAGGATCAACGTCGCCGTCCCGACTTCCGACTTCCGTGCTCCGACTTGAACTCTGTTGATAGACACTCGATGCCACGATCAACCGATGCACGTGCCGGATCGACCATCCGCTGTCCATGAATTCGGCGGCGAGCCAGTCGAGGAGCTGTGGATGCGACGGGCGTTCGCCGAGCAACCCGAAGTTGTCGGGCGACGCCACAAGGCCCTGGCCGAAGTGCCACCGCCAGATGCGGTTGACCATCACTCTGGCAGTCAGCGGGTTGTCGCGACTGGTTAACCACTGCGCAAGTTCCAGACGTCCGCTGCTATCGGGCGTGAAACGCGGCATGTCCAGATGGGCGAACACTTCCGGGATACGTCGTGGCGCCGGATCGCCCAGTGTGAGATGACTGCCCCGCAGGTGAATGGCCAGGTCGGTCACCGTTCCTTCGGACGCGCCCATCGCCGCGGGAATCAAACTGGCCGTTTCTTTTTCCAGAGCTGCAAGCTTGTCGCGTTCCTTCTTCAGTTCCGCACGAGTCTCCGCAGGGAACTGCTTCTCGATATCGCCTTCGAGTTTGCTGCCCGGCGGAAGAGCGTCGATCAGTTTCTGTTTCGCGACTGCGACGATCTGATTGATCTGAATTTTCTGGACCTGGATGGTCGTTTCATGGAACGTCTTGCGTTCCAGGTCATCGGCTGAGGGAACGGGGTTCTCGTGCCAGCGGGCGACCTTCTTGAAGTGCTCCATCACGCGCGTACTTTTGAAAATGCCAGCCAGACTGTAGTAGTCCTGCTGCGACACCGGATCGAACTTGTGATCGTGGCAGCGGGCGCAGCCGAACGTCAGCCCGAGCAGCGATTTGCCGATCGTGTCGAGCTGCTCGTCGATGATGTCCATCTCCATTTTCATCGCGTCAACCTCGGCCAGCACTTTGGGGCCGAGGGATAGAAATCCTGTCGCAATCAGCCGCTCGTTGCGTCGGTCGAGCTGCATGACATCTTTAGCGTCATAAGGCAGCAGGTCCCCGGCGATTTGCTCGGTCAGAAACCGATCGTATGGCTTGTCCGCGTTGAATGACGCAATGACATAGTCGCGATACTTCCATGCATTGCCGTGCGCGATGTTCTCGTCGAGTCCGTTCGAATCGGCGTAACGGGCGACATCCAGCCAGTGGCGACCCCAGCGTTCTCCGTAGTGCGGAGAGTTGAGCAGTCGGTCGATGACCTTCGCGAAAGCGTCCGGAGACTCGTCGGCGAGAAATGTGTCCGTCTCGGTCGCAGTTGGAGGCAACCCGATCAGGTCAAGCGTGATACGGCGCAGCAGCGTGCGGCGATCGGCCCGCGCGGACAATGTCAGACCGCCGGCTTCAAGACGAGCCAGAATGAAACGATCGATGTCAGTCTGCACCTGATCGGCGTGCTCGACAACAGGCGGCTGCCTTTTTTTGACGGGTCGGAACGACCAGAACGTCCGCGCCTGCTCAAAGTCAATCGGTTCGCCACGCCGCGGCTGCGGAGTTGTCTCGGAAGTTGCCCGATCAGGATGTGGCAGGCCCATCTGAATCCAGCGGCTCAGATCGGCGATCTCCTGTTTCGACAGTTTGCCATCCGGTGGCATGCGCAGGTCGTTGTCGATGTAACGCACGGCGACGATCAGCAGGCTGTTTTCCGGCTTGCCCGGCACAACCAGCGGGCCAGTTTTCCCACCTGCCGCGATACCAGCCCACGTGTCGAGCCGCAGTTTGCTCTCCTGCTCCTTTGGGCCGTGACACTCACCACACTTCTCGATCAACAGCGGGCGGATCCGCGATTCAAAAAACGCCAGGTCCGCCTGCGAGAACGTACGTGCCTCCGGCGCATCGGCCGCGCGTACTGTCGCGATCGAGCAAAACGCTATCAGTGCAACCAGCAATAATCGCCGCATCATTGTGCTCCGAACAAAAGTCGTCTCGGAAAATCAGACGACATCAAGCATTGGTCTTACGCGCGGTTCAGGCAGAGGTTTCCCATCGGATTCGAAATGCTGAATCACTTCGTCAACAACTTCGCAAAGATCGTTGTAGACCTGGCGAGGATCGTCGCCGTGGATTCCCGTGATGAGATCGGGGCACCGGCCAACGTACACGCGATCCTCTTCGCTCCACTCGACCCATTTGTGATACTGATCCGCCGGTTTCATTCGAGGCTCGCTTCAATCGCATCATACTCGCGTTTCAGTTCCGGTCCGCCGAGATTCCGGTGCAGTAGTCGTGTCACCTTCAGCAGCTTCTTCGCTTCGTCTGTTTCCTTCAGGGCGATGTTCGCGCGGATGACCTGCAGACGAGTTCGCAACCATGCGGGCGATCCGGCTCGATCAACGGCTTCCAGCTTACGAAAGTGTTCACGGGCTGTCCTCAGATCAGTGGGCTGATCGCTGCGCAGCAACAACTCGGCGAGTCGCTGGCGGAGCTGATGGTCGTCCGGATTGGCCTTCAGAAATGCTGTCAGGATCGCGGCCGCGCGAGCGGGCAGTCCGGCCAGTTCACAGGCACCGGCAAGTGAATATCGAAAACGCCGCCGGTCCGTCTCAGACAGTTTCCGCTCGTCGATCTTCGCGAGTTCGACGGTTCGCAATTGAAGCTGGCCGATCGACCATTGCGACTGCTGATCAAGCCGAGCTGCGGCCGTCGTCAGGCCGTCGAGCACATCGCAGAGCGAATTGATTCCCTGCGACGCGATCTGTTCGAGCTCTCGACGAGCGGCATCAACGTCGCCCTTGCCGACCAGCGCCACGATTCGCAGACCAGCCGCCGAATTGACCGTCTCAACGGAGACGACTTCATCCAGTGCCGCAGGTTCAACATCCGCGGGAGCCTCACCCGGTTTCGCGTTCGTCTGAATATGCAGCAGGAGCTGATCTGCAGCTTCGTAGTCTGGAGTTTCGAGATTCAGATTTAACCGTCCCGTGCGCAGCAGCAATTCGGCCTGCGGGCCGGTCAGCATGGTCGGCTGGGCCAGCACCGGCTGCACGAAGATGTGGAGTTGTCGAATCAGTGCCGCTTCCCATTCGCCACGAGGCTGACCCGCGCGCTTCAGTCGATCCAGAATGGACTCCGCGCAGCGAGCCACGGCAACGCGCGATTCGGCCGTGTGCGCATGACCGTTTGGAACCTGAGCGAATAATTTCAATGCCTGCACAGTCTGCCCGCGACCCTCTTCGAGGCCGGCGAGCATCCAGGTGGCATCACCGAATGTGGATGTGTCAGGAAAACTCTCGCGATGCTGCTGCAGGGCGGCTGCGTACGCTTCGCGGTGTGCGCTGGTCGGCTGCTGCTGATACACCCGACCCTGACACCATGCCTGCAACAGATTCGCGTGGGCAGCTCGCGGACCGTCTGGCTGCAGAGTCTGCGTCTGCTGGAAGAACGCGGCCGCTTCATCAAAGCGATCCAGTTTGAGCAGCACGGACCCGGCGGTGTAACTGATCTCGACAGCGGCATCAGTGCGGCCCTCCTGACGTGCGGCGGCAAAGGCCTGTTCAAACGCCACGGCGGCTTCACTGGCTTTACCGGCACCGAACAGTGACTGAGCCCGCTGGACCAGCGCTCCGGCCGCCGCGCCGTAGTCCTTTGTGCTGTTGGCGGACGCGAGTAACTGCCTGGCTCGGGCGGCCCAGTATCCGTCGGCTTCCACCTGAGCCCGCGCGACGGACGTACTCGCTTCCTGCAGCACTTCGTCCGCCAGTTTCGATTCGTCCTTCTCTCGCGCGATCTTCCACAACTGCAGCAGCACGGCAGCGTTGAGGTAGCTCAGACGACCATTCAGACCACGACGTTCCAGCCGATGCTGTCTCAGCAGATCGGCGGCGTCAGTCAGTTTCTTTTCGACGATCAGGATTTCGGCCTGCTCAGCGACGATCTCGTCCAGGACCTGAGGTGCCGGCTGATCGTTGAGCATGCCGTTCAGCAGCTTCTGTGCAATCGTCGTTTCCCCTCGCAACCGAATTGTCTCGACCAGACCCAGCCGACTTCTCCAGGCCAGATCGTCCACAACGGTGCCACTGGCGAGACGACGAAACGCGGCGTCCGCTTTGACCAGCGCTTCGGCTCGATCCGGCGAGCGTCGTTCCAGCAGTTTCGCCCGATCGAGCAGCATGGCAGCCGATCGATAACGAAGGACGCGCTGCAGCCCGCGCAGTTGAAACGCCGTCAAGCCGCCGGGTGGAGTCGTTCGGTTTTGAACGCGCAACTCGCGGTTCAGTTTTTCGTCGAGCTGCTCGAAATCGACGACAAGCCGGGTGCTCAGCAGCATGGCTCGATCACGTGGTGCGGTATCAAACGGCTGCAACTCAAATCGCCAGCGGTTTAGCTCGACTTCCCGGGCGGTCACGAACTGCGTCTGGGCTTCCAGCAGCACTTGCTGCGGATGTGCGATTCCTCGGCCAAGTATTTTCAGCACGGCTTCGCGGGCCTGCTCCAGCAGTTCTGTTTGCTCGTCGAATGCTGCCACGTAGCGCGCGTGTTCGGAAAACGTACGCGACAGCTCGACCGCGTACCGTGCCCGAATCGCCGGATCGAGTGCTCGATCGCCCAGCCGTCGCAGGCACACGGTTTCGGCCAGCGAAAACAGACGACGCTCGCGGAGACCCTCGAAGTACTGCTCGATGGCTTCCTGATCGTTGCGCGGCTGAGTAAAGACCTGAGCGTCGGCTTCCGTGGTCGCAACCAGAGCGCAAACGAAGGCGATGCTGCGGAATGAGGCTGTCATCAATGGGCCTCATTTCCAGGAAGTTCGGTCCGGTCGATTTCGCGCAGGAGTGCGACCGCCACCAAGGAAGCGTTTGAGAAAGAAGACCACGCCCAGGACCGCGATCATCGGCAGGAGGACCCGTGGGTTGCGGACAAGGGCGAGGAGGCCCAACAGCCCGCCGCCGAGCGCCGGGATCGAAACATTGGCCCATGCCGCGCCGCGATTTCCCGACGGCAGTGCGAACCAGAGGGCCCCCATCAGCAGCCCGGCTCGATTGAACCCGGCAGCCCACAGACGCACGGAATCGTCGTCGGGCCTGGCCAGCAGCAGTCCGGGGCCCACGCACAGACACGTGAGTGAGATGATCCCCACCAGCGTGCGGCTGACAGGAACTTTCGTCGGTTCAGAAGGCGGGGCAGCGGTCATGTCCCGATTATGACCGACACTGCCGCTTGAGTCATCCGGGCATTCGCGACAGCCCCGACGCTGCCGGCGCAGGCGCTGATCTGACGTTTCACCGTGAGTCAAGCAGCGATTCGCCAGCGACACCGTTTTCAGTGCAATTGAGCAGTCGATCTGCCGGATGACCGCAGTCAATCACAGACTGAGCATCCTGCGGTTTGTCGGTCCACGCCGCTGGAATAAAGCCACAACTGGCGGAGACCATCGAATTGGATACGCCCCTGCCCGCTGCTTTCTGCCGATCTCAAGTTAACTCAACAGATTGACCAGGAGATCGGGCAATGCCGAGACATCAAAGTGGAACGGTATCGCGATCAGGTTCGAACACAGTCGCTGGCTCTGCCGCGTCGGACTTCGGTGTGTTTCGCAGTCAGATACTTGACTGCGGCGTCACGCTGGAGGGACGTGACCACAGCTTCGTCCCCCACGAGGCACCGAATGACTATGCCCGGCACGTGAATTTAGATTGGGGTCTGCTGGAAGCCGGAGCAGTCCTCGCGACTCTCACAACCGTGCTGATGACGCTGGCTGTCATGGTTGGAATCGTCTCAGTCTGATCAATGCAGGAGAGATGAACGCATCGAGTGTCGGCAGGGCAGCTCTGGCCTGTGTTGACAGCGCACCGTCCAGGTCTTGGACCCATGCGGTGGCATGCTCACTTTATCTGTCCGTTTGTTCTCCTCGATTCGCTATGCCCAGCTCTTGGTACGTGCCAGTTCGGTGAACGCAAAGATTAGGATATCGTCAGACGGTATGCGTTCGGCTTCGGCGAGCAGCGACTCAAGCCCGCCTTCAGCCGCCAACTTAATAAGTTGAAGGATCGAATCGAGTAAAACGAAGTCTTCATGACTCGTAGACCCGTCGAACATTGCCTCCATGCGACTACGAATGTCGTCGCAGACAGACGGAAACTCCGAAGACATTGCGCAATGCCGTGCGTGACTCTGCTCGTAGATCTGACGGTCCCAGTCAAACCGTGATGCAGCAAGTGGCAGAACTGACTCGTGTCGAGCCTTGATCTGCCGCGCAAGTTGCCCCATCGCAAGTATGTCAGTTCGAAGTTGGAGGTGCGGCGGCGTGACGACCGGAAACTCAGGAATGCCGTCCATTGACAGGTAGTCGGGTACACCGCTTGGTACTAAGGCTTCGATGCCGAGTTCTCTGCCCTGCTCGATGTCATACAACTGAATCGAACTCAAATGGTATGCGCCGTCCAGAAAGCGAGTGCTGTTCCATTCCGGAAGTAACCAGAATCGATCGGCCGACTCGCGAGCAGCCGTCAGCGCTGTGGCGATGGCATCGAGCGACTCCTCGGGGAAGGAAATATCAGCTACTGAATAACTGACCGGCACTTCGCGGACCTGCAGTGTCAGTTCATGTTCGCGGTGTGGGACTGTGAGGACTGTTCCCACACGAACGTGGATTCCTAAGTCTTCAAGTGGTATTAGGGCGCGACGAATGTGGTTCAGCATTGTCGAAGACAGTTGCTCATGTTTCGTCAGAACCATCTTTCTAACATTTGTAACGGGGACTTTTAACTTAAGGCCGATCCAAGCTTGAAGGTGAACCAGTAGTGATTCATATGCGGCCATTTCCTGATCATTTAGCGCCCGCATCTCAAAATAGTCGGGAGAGTGTTGAAGGAGCGCATCGAATGCGCAGTGCAGGTTTGCGACCTCGTCGAGGCAGGCCCTGAAGTTGACGCGTGTCAGCCGTGCCGTGTCGGTTGTTGGGTTCTCCAGGTGCTGACACAGAAATTGAACGAACCGCATGAACGCGGACGCCCAGACGTGCGGCGACTTCTCGCGGAGGAAGTCCGCGATATCTCGTGAAAGATTTACGGTTGGCCCGAGTGCCTCGATGTTCGGACCACGCGGCAGAGCGAGAAGCGTGTGAATGATTCTTTGAAAAACTGTCCCATCGTTGAAATACGCGGAGTCATGTCGGCGACCAGCGAGCCTGGCGGAGAGAGCTTTCGTTAGCTCACTGGCAAGCTGCAATGCGTCTGTCCGTACTACCGACCAGGATTCCTGTATCGACCACGAGAATTTTGGAAAGAACTCGGCAAGTACGATGTTCGCCCATTCGCTGTTTCTGCGCGTATCAGTCTCGTAGGGAAGCGTATCTGGGCTGAGTCGTTTCGCTGTGTCATCAACGGATGGCTGAACGCCCCCGGGAAGCATCCAGTTGCCCTGGCAGATAAACAGATTGCAGGTTGGCAAGACCCTTCTGAGCAGTCTGAGCCTGCTCATCGTCTGCTGACCCGCTTTCAACGCGTTGGTTGGATCGACAAAGTATTCGATCTCCACTTGGTTATCACTCAGTTCGATCCGGTACGTGTCTGTTTCGTGCCGGAACCACGCGAGGAATTTTTCGCCGTGCGCTGCGAACCAGTCCTCATAGAGCGCTGTGTCGTACCGGGAGACGCCTTCAAGAATTTCACAGAACTCGTCAGGCGCTCGATTGAAGTTCGACAACGCATCGGACATGTGTGGTCGTGCATCATCCCATCCTTGCAGGGTCGCGCCAGATTGAGCACTCCAAATGAGGAGTTCCGCGGTCGAATGCTCATCGGCAGTCAGACATTCGCTCGCCAACTGCAACCGGTCAATCAGTTGCCGACACCAGTCCAAGCCACGCTCGCCAGGTTCTACTCGATCAAGCAAGGCGTTGAGATCGTCAAGCCTCTCGGGGTTTTCCTGCAGCAGTTGCTCGATATTCTTCCAAGCGTCGTTAACGGTGACCGGAAGAAAGCGGTAACTGACCAGATCCGCGGCCGCTGCTCCAATGTGATCGCGAACATCTCGAAAGACATTTCGATTCGCGAGGAGCCAAGTACGTTCTCCTGCATGGAAGACGCCAGCCAAGACGTCAAGTATCTGTTGGATCGACAGGTCGCAACTGGTTGCCACGATGGCATCGAAGATACCAGCACGTTGGATGGCATCGTGGCGGAGTGCGTTTGCCACCAGCGTCCCAAGCGCGCGGTACGGGACGACGCGCAGTAGTCGAGCTGCCGTGTCACTTGCCTCGGGAAAAGTCGCATGCAGAAGGTCAACCAAGTGCGCAGAACGAACGTGGTGCAGGCCACTGATTTCGCCCGGACTAACTTCGACAAACTCACGCTGGACTGATTCCAGTGTTCGCTGCTGGTCGTCACAACATGCAACCTCGGACATTAAACGCCGTACGTCGACCGGTACTCCTAGAATGTGTGCCAGCGAGACCAGACGCAGGATGTCTAGCCTTGATGGATCGTCGTGCCGCCGTTCCATCGACGAAATCTGGTCGCGGAGTCGCTCGCGAAGCATCCTGCCCTGCGTGACCAGATAAATGAACTCCATCAGGAGTCTCGGTTCTCCAACTTGTTCGAACGCCTGATCGCCGGACGTGACGGACTCGCGGACGTGGCCTCGACGCTCGAGTGCTGCGTAGATCGATCGTGCTTCGTCCTGAGTGAGTTCTGGTTCGATGAACACGGTGCCCGTGAGTGACTCCACGCCAAAGCGGTACCAGTCTTCGTGTCGTGTCGAAACAAGAACAGGAATTCTGAGCGATGCGGCGAGTTCAGCGACTCGCGGCCAGTGCGCGGTGCGCCATCCGGCATTATCGATTACGACGTTCGTGGGTAGCTTCAGGTCCGATCGAAACCGCAGAAACTCACACACAAGTTCCGCTTGTTCCACCGTTTCAGCAACCTTGAGTTCGTATGTCGAATCGGCAACCCAATGATCGATGACGAATCGATACAGTAGAGCTGATTTACCCTGTCCACTCGGGGCTCGGATCACGCAGACTTGGCCGTCGCGCATTCCTTCCCTGATTCTGGAGATCCAGATTGGCCGAGGCACGTCGACCCCTGCTGCGATCTGACCGACGCGCGTTCCTTTGCCGATAAAGAACTCTTCAGCGTTCGTGTCGCACGTCGCAGTCAGGCGAGTTATCAAGCCTCGCCCGTAGGCATCGAAGGCGCGTTCGCGTGCCATCCCCTCTGCAACACGCGTCCGGATTTGAGACAGGTCATCAGCAGAAACGGATTTCCGATCCACTGCCCATTCGAGAAACTGTGACACCAGAACGCAGAGGTAGAGATCGACCGATTCCGTTGGTACATCCCACTCAGTGGCGACCAATTGTCGCATCCGCAGCGTCACATCAGAATCGATGTGAGATTCGATGGTTACGTGCTCAAGGAGGTTGTCGGCTTCCTGTCGTGTGGCACCGCAGCTTCGACACAGCTTGCGAAATTTCTTTGTAACGCGATTCAGTTCTGCAGCAGTCAATTCATTGCGCCGAGAAAGACGTGCGAATTCTTTTTCGAGGCGGAAATTGAATACGAGAATGAATTTCGCGAACTCGCCCGTCCTCATCGCCTCAAGGAATGAGCCAATTGGCTTCTTGAGCTGGCTCCAACTCCAGTGTCTGTCCGCAGTCTTTACTTGAATGAATTCGTCGCCGCGGGAAAGTCCGACTAGGTCAACGTCCTCAATGCCTTCGAGGCGGATGGTTTGCGGGCCATCGGATTCGTAGAGACGAAATGCGGCAAGCGCTGAGAAAAGAATCTGAAATCGGATTCCGCGGATTGACACTGCGCCGTGGAAACGCGATCTGAGCAACGCATCGATTTCGATTGGAACCGCCGGCCGCGACGTGATTTCCATCGCATCCCTCAATGACGATCAGAACGGTGCATCCATGGCACACACCGAAGAGAGAAGCTGGTCAAACTACTGAGTCAGTGATGAGTTACGCGGAACGCAATCCGATTCGCGCCAATCTGATCTCGCAAGCCGAAGAATGGCGATGGGGGTTCATTCGCAAGTGGATTCGTCGCGGTTGCCCGTTCGGAAGCGAAACCTGGACCCGGTGCTGCGTCAAACAACTTGGACCAGAGAGTACGCTCAGACCAGGAGGAAGCCCGAAAACAACACCTGACCGCTCTGGCATTTCACCCCCTATAGCTTCTCGTGTGATACGTGGAATTCTGCATTCACGGACTGCATTCCACTTGGAGACGGGATTCCAGCAACTTCTGTAACTCGGTCAGCACGGACTCGATTTGCGCGAACTGCTCGGATTCCGGAATGACCGCGGCCTGGGCGAGATCCTCGGGCAATGAACCGAGCAGGTGATGCTGCAGGAGCTTCGCCAGCCAGCCGGCTCGCTGGGCGATGAAACGGTCGTGAATGCGACGGAAGCGGGCTTCCAGCCAGGCGGCTCCCGATGATGTGGAACTGCTGATCCACGTTTCACCAACCGCCGCGGTCACTCCGCCAGCCGCGACATCTCCGGCCACCGACACGGCCGATGTCAGCGCCGTCTCGGTTGCGACCTGCCCGACTGCGTTTCCAATCGGACCGAAACCCACGACGAACAGCACGATCGACGTTGCCGGCCGAGCTGCAGCAGCCACCGTGTCCAACTGACGCAGCGAGCGATACCAGTCCGGCTTCTCATTGCGAAACGATTCCAGCTCGCCGTGAATCAGATCGCCGAGTAGCCACTCCAGATCGCAGGACTCGTGTTCGGCTCGCAGTCGATCGATCAGTTCCTGCCGCGTTGTTGCTCCCAGCAACGTCTCCAGCCGCGGTTGAAGCAGTGGGTTGCCGAGTTCGCGGAACCAGTTCAGCCGGCTGTAGACCTCTTCGACAGCATCGACGATCGCGCGCCATTCCTGTTCGCGGTACGTGTCGATCGGTGGTGCCTGCGGACCACTGACACGATCCTGCACGCTCTGGTACGCCCACTTCATTCCGCTGCCGATGCGGTTGTAGAACCCGTGTACGGCACCAGACCAGCCTTCTCGCTGCGACTGCCACCAGTCACGAATCTTCTCGACGATCAACGCATTGGGCAGTGTTGGCCAGGTCTCGATCTCGGCCAGTTTGTGTGTGGACAGCAGTTCGGCGGCGCTCCGGAACTCGCCGCTTCTCCCGCGAATTTCACTGAGCCACCCAGGTACGCCACTGTCCTCGACCAGCAGATCCAATGACCCTCGCAAGGTCTGCAGCTTGATTTCGTCAAATCGCAGTGTCGACAGGTCTTCGCTTAACCGCCGCCCCGCCAGTTCACCCGGCGCATCGGTCGCAGGTGACACGACCGCGCCGACGTCGACCGGCCATGTCCGTTCGAAAAAGGTCAATCGGTTCTCTTCCGCCGCTTTGCGATCGTGCGGGGCGAGATACAGAAACTCGGGACGAATGCCGGTTTCGTCGCAGAACGTGCGCATCCACAGGGGCCAGTACTCCTCGTCGTCCGGCAGGTGGACCTGGTTGAAGACCACCAGCACGAACTTGTCTTCAGCCGCCGCCCGACGAAAAAACTCCTTCACCGCCGCGTCGTTGTATTTCTGTTGCGTGAGCACAGCGATGAGCACATCAGCAGAGCGGCGAATCTTGTCTGCCCGGTCCCAGTTGACGCGCGCGTCGCTGTCGATGTCCGGCGTGTCCAGCACGAGCAGGTTGTCCGGCAGCGCATCGCTGTGTCGCCAGAAGAGTTGATCCACGTCGATTTCAGCGAGAGCCGCGTCGGCATCCGTCCATTCAACCAGCTCGAAGCCCGGGAAAATCGACGCCAGTTCGTGCGTCTGTTCGAAGCCCTGAGGCACCAGACAGGTGGGGTGTTTCGTGCCGGAAGCCAAAGGGCTGGTCGCGCTGGCGCGACTGCCGGCCAGATGATTGAACAGCACGCTCTTGCCGATGTTCGTTCCACCTACGACGGCCGCGACCAGAAACGCCGAGTCGCTCATCTGCGGCAGTAGCTTCTGTTCGAGGAGCTGAAACCACTCGCGACTGTCCAGCGGTTGGAGCTGCAGTGCCTGGCAAGTGTCATCGAGTCCGCGCAGCGCACGATGCAGCTCATCGACGCGGGCGGCACAATCAGCAAAAGAAGTCGACATGAACGGGAATAAGCCAAGTCAGGGGATGGTTGGTGGGTCGGTTGCGTTAAGAATAGTCGTCGAGTGGCATTCGGCGGAACAAATCTTCAACGGGCTTTCGATCCGGGGTTGGTCATCGGTTGCAGCCACTGCAGGAACTACGGATCCTCCGCGTCGCTGCCCGCAATCGACAACCAGACGAACTGGACTCAGAGCCATCGCCACGACGGACCATCCCACTGCAGCGGCTCGCTTCGTCGCCAACGATGAGCGAGCCCACTGGCACGACAAGGCGCTCTGGTTCGTCCGCGAAAAACGCGACCGGATGGTGCATGGAATTCCCGAGTGGGAAACACTGCGCGACACAGCCGCCGCCATCAAAGCGTACACGATGTCGCATCTGGCCGAGCTACTCGAAGAATTCGAGGCGAACGCGACGAAGCTCGGCGTCACCGTTCACTGGGCTCGCGACGGAGCCGAACACAACGAAATTGTTTACGGGCTGCTGCGCGATCACGACGTGAAGAAGGTCGTGAAGAGCAAATCGATGCTCACCGAGGAATGTCACCTTAACCCGTTTCTCGAACGGCACGGCATCGAGGTCACAGACACGGACCTGGGCGAATGGCTGGTGCAGCTCCGCAATGAGCCACCGAGCCATATCGTGCTCCCGGCGATTCACATCAGAAAAGAAGAGGTGGGCGAGCTGTTTCATCGGCTGCTGGGTACAGACGAAGGCGCCACCGACGCGACCTATCTGGCCGAAGCAGCACGACACGAATTGCGGCAGAAGTTCATGCAGGCCGATGCCGGTATTACCGGCGTCAACTTTGCGATCGCCCGGACTGGCGGCATTGTGGTCTGTACGAACGAGGGCAATGCGGACCTGGGCGTGTCGCTGCCGAATCTGCACATCGCGTGTATGGGAATCGAAAAGCTGATCCCCGGTCCCGAGCATCTGGGCGTCTTCCTGCGGATGCTGGCGCGGTCGGCCACCGGCCAGCCCATCACGACGTACAGCTCGCACTTTCATGGGCCTCGACCGGGCGCCGAAATGCACATCGTGCTGGTCGACAACGGCCGCTCTGATTTGCTGGGACAGGATGATTTCCGCCGGTCCCTGTCGTGTATTCGCTGCGGAGCGTGCATGAATACGTGCCCGGTGTATCGTCGCAGTGGCGGGCACAGTTATGGCACCACCGTGCCCGGGCCGATTGGTTCGATTCTCGCTCCGGCGCGTGATGCAAAGGCGCATCACAGTCTGCCGTATGCATGCAGTCTGTGCGGGTCATGCACGGACGTGTGTCCGGTGCGGATCGATTTGCATCACCAGTTGCTCACATGGCGGAAGGAGATCGCGGTTCGCGGACTTGTGCCGATATCGAAGCGGGTCTCCATGGGACTGGCGTCGCACGTCTTTCGCCGGCCGTGGCTGTACCGCTTCGGCGGACGCATGGCACGCTGGATCGTCCCGAAACTGCCTCGATTTCTGATGTACAACCGCTTGAATGACTGGGGGAAACAACGGGAGTTGCCCGAGTTTCCAAAGGAAAGTTTTCGGGACGCCTGGGCCAGAAAGAAACGAACAGAAGTGTAGGCCGGAACAAGCTCTGCGCAGTTCCGGCGCGCTCGTGCCGGAACCGCGCAGAGCTTGTTCCGGCCTACGAAAGTGTGAACAACTCAATGAGCAGTCGCGACGACATTCTGAGCGCCATTCGCAGCCATCCGCTGGAGGCAACACCTCTGCCGACGCTGGAGCAGGACTGGATCGAGTTCGAAGACCCCGTTGCGCAATTCGGCGAGACTGTGGCAACGGTTGGAGGTCGTTGCATTCGGGTTGCGACTCTGGATGACGTCAATCGAGAGCTGTCGAACCTGACCGAATTCTCGACAGCGATCGTTCGGGTTTCGAGTGTCGACGGGGTCGGCAGTCCGACGCAGGACCTCGAGGAAATCACGGACCCGCACGAGCTGGAAGCAGTGGACTTCGCCGTGCTGTCGGGTGAATTCGCGGTGGCAGAAAATGGAGCGGTCTGGGTCACTGATGCGAAGTTGAAACACCGCGTGCCGTTTTTTCTCTCACAACACCTGGCGCTGATCGTCCCGGCCGGTGAAGTGATCAACAACATGCACGACGCTTACGAGCGTCTGTCGTTTGGCGGGCCTCGGTTCGGCGCGTTTATCTCGGGACCGTCGAAGACGGCGGACATCGAGCAGTCGCTGGTCATCGGAGCACACGGGCCGCGGTCGCACGTCGTGTTCCTGGTAGACGAGCTGTCTACCACTGGTGACCAAAGCTAAAGACGCGTCCGACGAAAAGAGGGTCGGAATTCCGGGTGCTGGGGTCGAGCGTGTATGGACCGGACACACGGGTAACAGTCGTTCGGACACATGGGTAACACTTTTGTAAGCTGAATGCTTCTCTATGAAGGAGCATTTGATCGGCGGATGTGGCCTGAATACCGCGTCCGCAATGCGACGGTTGACCTGAGACCCTATGCGGAATGTCTTCGGGATGATGGCATCAACACGGCTCGTACTGGTCGTGATCGTTCGCCTGAACGTAACCAGTTGTCATAGGTCACGCTCCGCCCGACGGAATCAACGCTTCCATGCGAGGACTACTTCGTCAGGCTGAGCCTGACCTGTGGAGTCGGTCGTCGAAGTCGAGAGACCCGCGGCTGCAACCCGTCACTCGCCGATGCAGTACAGAAACTTGTGTCGCTCCGTAGCAGCAGCGGTCACTGAGGCATGACGGGTGAGGCGTTGAACCGGTGACTCATTTCGTTCCGAACGCCTCTGTTCTCACGATTCCGTGGATGAGGCTGCGGAGGGTGTGATCGTTGTCCTGCATCTGGTCGACCAGGGCAAGAACTGCCGTTCGGTCGCTGGCTTCGAGGGTTCGGCCCAGTGCGTACATCAGCAGCTTTTCGGCGAGGGCTCGTTCGAAGCGGTCGGACTGAGCGACGATGGATTCTTTGAATTCGGCGAACGATGAATACTCCGTGCCGTTCGGCAGTGTTCCTTCGCAGTTGATTTCCGGTCGGTTGTCGCCCCAGTGGGACAGTGGTTTCTCGCCGTCGAGTTTGTCTCGCCACTGACCGATCACGTTGAAGTTTTCCAGAGCCAGTCCGTACGGATCGATCCGACGATGACAGTTACGGCAGCTCGCGACGTGCCGGTGCTTTTCGAGCCGCTCGCGGACGGTCAGTTTCTGACCGGATAGATTCGGTTCGACCTCGCCCGCGTTTGGTGGTGGCGGCGGAGGCGGGTCGTTGAAGAGAACGTCGAGGATGTACTTGCCTCGTTCGACTGGCTTCGTGCGGCTCCCGTCGCTGCCCCACTTGGCGACGCCGGCCATCGCGAGCAGTCCACCGCGAGGGCTCTCGGCCGGGAAGGACACTCGCTGAAACTCTTCACCGGTGACACCTTCGATTCCGTACCACCCGGCGAGCTTCTCGTTGGCCATCGTCCAGTCTGAATTCAGAAAGTTCAGCACGCTGAGATCTTCACGAAACACCTCGCGGAAGAAGGCGAGCGGCTCGCGACGCATCTCGTCGCCGATGCGTGTAAACGGGTTGGCGTAATACGCCGGAAAGATTTGCCGGTCCGGTTCGAACCGGTCGAACTCAGCGATCTTCAGCCACTGCGCGGCGAAGTCCTCGACCAGAGCGTCCGATCGTGGATCGCCAATCATCCGATCGATCTGAGCGACCAGCACACCCGGTTGACGAAGTCGCCCGGACGCTGCCTGCTGAGCCAGCTGGCTGTCCGGCATGCTCGACCACAGAAAGTACGACAGCCGCGAAGCGAGTTCTGTGTCGGTGAGGCGTCGCTGATCCGCCGGCGCATCAGGTTGTGCCGGCTCAAACAGGTAAAGGAAATCGGGCGAGCAAAGCATCGCGACGAATCCCGACTTCAACGCTTCTTCGAATGTCTTTTCGTGACGCAGCTCTTCCTCCACGACTCCGACAACCGCATCGATTTCGGCATCAGAGACTGGCCGCCGAAACGCGGTCGGCAGATAACTCGCGATAATTTTCCGAGCCGCCGTTATCGACTCGTCGTTGTCTGCCGGTTCGTACTCTTCGCCCGGTTCCGGTCGATCGTTACCCAGTGGCTCATAAATCCGTGCCCGACTTTCCGGCGGCCAGCGACCGTTTATGGGCCCTTCGAGTTCCACGTAGTCGATAAACAGCTTCGGGAGTTTCTCCAGGTCCATCGCGGTTTTCGTGTACTGGCTCCGGTGGTAGTTGACGCCGTAAACGCCCTCGGCCCGAGCCCGCGCGCGAAGCTGGCTGGCTTTCTTTCTGTTGCCCGCCTGGAATTCTTTATCCGCAGTCCGACCGAGCAGCATGCCGACGAAGTTCGGGTCAGTGAATCTCGCTCCGTCCACGATAGCCACACCAAGCTCGCCGCCCAGCGCCGCACTCAGCACGGCTCGCACTTCGTAGACTTTCGGCTGGTCAATTGGAGCGTCGACGCGCACACGCCCCATCAGACCGTTAGCTCCCTTGGTAATGTCCATGTAGACCGGCTTGCCGTCTGCGCCGGGTCGGGCACCCGCTCGAACGCGGACGATGTACTCACCGTCCACCGGCGTCTGCTTGTCGTTATAGGGGTGCAGCAATCTGGCGAACGTTCGAGCATTGCTCTTGTAAAGGATCATTCCGTTTTCGGTGAGGTCCGAATCGCGCTTCTCGACGATGTAGCTCATCGCGGAATCCGGCGTGTTCTCAAAATCGAACCGCATCGTTCGCGAGGGAGCCTTCGGCGGCCGGGTGGCAACGGCTTTCTCGACGACGTAACGGGCGACGACGATGTACTTCTCCATGAGAGAGGGGTCGAGCAGCAGCGCTTCGCTGAGCTTGTTGAAGCCGTTGATCGATCCATCCGGCGGCAACATTTCCTGAGGACCTTCGCCTTCGAAAAACGAAATTCCGAACAGGTCACGAACCGTGTTGGAGTACTCATTCCGCGTGAGCCGCCTCAACACAACTCGCCCGCCGGTGCTCGAAGCGAGCGAAGTCACGCGGCCGAGTTCTGTCGTAATCCAGTCGGTGACTTTGGCCAGCTGTTCGACATCAGGACGAGGTTCTTCCTTCGGCGGCATTTCGCCCAGGTTCAGTCGATCGAGGACTTCGACCCACTTACCGGCTGGCTCACGCGTGAAGAAGTCGGCGGCCAGGGTGTCGAGCCGCAGTTCACCCTCGGCCAGTTCGGCACCGTGGCAGTCGACGCAATGCTTCGTAAAGAATGGTCGGACTGTTTTGTGAAACGTTGCCGTGTCAGCGACGGGATCCGGTTTGGTTTCGGGCCGGTGTTTTCGGCGAGGTGCTTCGGACTCATCGTTCTGCGATTCGGGGACGCTCGTCAGCAGTGCGAATTGTTCCGTTTTTGACGGACCGGACAATCGGGCGCTCAATTGATCTGACGGTGGCACCGTGTCGGTGGAGCGTGACGGCGAACTCATCCCCACCCAGACGGCCAGGGAAACGGTGAGGACCATGACAACGCAGATCCTGGCCGTCGACACGCGACGTGGCTTATTTGTGTTGAGCGGTTCGCTCATCAGGCAGTCCTCATTTGCGCACGTCCAGGCGGATGTTCTGCAGGGTGGCTTTCAGCTGATCCGTGCCGGCCGACGTGATCTGCGTGCCTTGAATATTGATCGAGATATGCCGGAAGTTGGCTTTGTCTCCCAGCAGCTGAAGCCCGGTGTCCGTCAGTGCCGACGCGTTCTGTGAACTGGCCCAGCCCAGCTCCAGGTGATTCAGTAACGGCGTTTCGGAGAGATACCCGAAGGCCTCGTCGGTCAGCGCCGGACTCGTCAGTCGCAGAGTGTAAAGCCGGGGAAGTTCAGCCAGCGTGGAGAATCCACGACCGGTGATCAGTGGCGAGAACAGGCTGAGCTGATTGAGCCGGTTGAGTCGCCACAGGTGCTTCAGGCCGCGGTCGCTGACTCGCGTTTTGTTGCCAATCTCAAGCTGTTGGAGCGTGAGCATGCCGCAGACATGTTGCATGCCCGTGTCGGAAACGTTGTCCGAATTCAGTACCAGTCTGGTGAGTTCGAGGTTGGTAATCACGGCCAGCGCGTCATCACCGACCGGAGTGTCGACGACGTCGAGATCCTTCAGCGAGTGCATGTCGGACAGCTGCCTGAACGCAGCCGGGGAAATGTTCGGGCAGTTGCGCAGCCGCAGTGTCTTGAGTCGGCGCAGGCTGGCGATCGCGGCGAATCCTCGTTCGGTCATCGGACTGTCGTAGATCGAAAGCCCTGTGAGGTTGGGAAAACTTTTCAACCACTGGGCCGAGTCATCCGACAGGCGGCTGATGGACAGAGACTCCAGCGGTGCCTGCGAAAGAGCCTGCAGGAACTCGCCATTCGCCTGAGTGGCCCGCACATCCAGCTCGCGCAGCTTCATGAGCCCGGACAGCTGGTTTAACCCGGCGTCGGTGACTTTGTCCCCCTGCAGATGCAGTGTGCGAAGATTGGTGAGTCTGGCGATGTGCTGCAGACTGTTGTCCGTGATCGTTTGGTAGGACGTGATCCGGAGCTCTTCGAGCCCCGTCCTGGCCGCCAGCGGTGCGAAGTCATCGTCGTTGATGTCAGCCCCGCTGTGGTGAAGATGCAGCCGCGACAGTGTCGGCACGGCCGCGACGTCTGCCAGCAGCTCCCCGGTCATCTTCGCCTGCCCGTTCACATAAATCTCAGTGAGTCCGCCGATCAGCCGCAGCTGCTGAGCAACGTTTCGAGGCGGCACACTGTTGAATCGGATGCGGAGGTCTGTGCCGCTTTGCGATTCGAATTGGCCCACCGCCTGTTTGACCGTCGACCGTGCTTCTTCCTCGGCGTCGAACGCCGCTTTGGCTTCGGCAATCTCATCAGCAGAGGCTTCCCGCACGACGCGAAACCCGATGTAGGCCGCCGCGTCGTTTGCCTCGTAGTAGGACCGGATCGCCGAGCGGCAGGACAGCGGCGACGTGAACCACGATCCGCCGCGGATAACTCGCCAGTCTCCGTCGTCGTTAAAGGTTTCTTCGTTGAGCGGATCGATGGCTCGCGGGGTCGGCGTGCCGTATCGCGGCTGCTTGTACTTCGCGTAGGCCGTGTCGAGGTACTGGTCCTGGCACCACTCCCAGACGTTGCCGTGCATATCGCGCAGGCCCCACGAGTTTGCGGGGTAACTGCCGACCGGAGCCGTGTAAACGTGAGGGTCGCTGGGATCCTTGTCGACATGCACGATCCACTGAATCAGCACGCGGTCCGGGTGAGCTTTCTCCAGCTCGACGTTTCCGACGTTCGCGAGCTGATGGATGTCCTTGTACGACTCGCCCCACGAGAAGTACGTGTCTCGCCGGGCTCGGCAGGCGTATTCCCATTCCGCTTCGGTGGGCAGCCGATAGCTGGCGTTCTCTTTTTCACTGAGCCAGCGGCAGAAAGCCTGAGTGTCCTGCCAGCTGATACCCGTCACGGGATGGTCGTCCTGCTGCGCAAAGCCGGGCGACTTCCAGGTGAACTCCGGCTTCTGGCGAAACCCAAACTTCGCTCGGCGATCCTCTTCCGGTTCGTGAGGATCAAAGCCGACGATGCCTGCGCCGGACTTTTCGGCAGATGTCTGATGACTGGTCGCCTCAACAAACTGCCGAAACTGAGCAACGGTGACTTCCGAAGTCGCGAGATAAAACGGCCGGGTGAGCCGTACCGGATGTCGCGGGTGCTCGTCCGAACCATCGTAATCAACGTGGTCCTTGTAGAACCCGCCAGGCCCGATGTTCCGCCCGCCTCGGATGTAACTGCCGGCCGGTACGAACTGCAGACTCTGCCCGATCGAGTTAGTGACCGCTGGTTGCGGTGACGGCGTCTGTGCGAACGCCGTCTGCATCAGCAGCCCGTATATGAGCGTTGACAGCGCTACGCTGCCCCAGCTTCCAACATGCCTGCAATCGAAGATGATGTTTTCTGGACGACGATTCATAACAAGATTCGGCTAGAACTGCTCGGTTCGAAACCTGTTGCAGTTGAGTGAAGTGTGGGGCCAACGAATCAGGCGGATACGGCGAATGGCCAAGTCAGCAGATCATTCGCGTGATTCGTTGGCCGCTTGTCACACCCTGGGAAGAACTGAAACGTTTTCCTGTAACGCCGGTTGGCATCTACCCAATCAACTCACGGATCGGTCCTTTGCTGTCCTGCAGCGAGTCCACCTGCACGCCCATCCGGTCCACCATCGTGTGCCACAACGTCGCCAGCGGCGTTTTCTCAGGCAGCTGCAGATGCGTCTGGTGTTTCACGCCGAGTGCTTTGCCGCCGAAGAACGCCGTTGGAAGGCGATCGCGGGAGTGGTCCATGCCCATGCCGCCCGAGTAGGCGAGCATCGTCCGGTCCAGCAGCGGACGTCCGTCGGCATCCTGAATCGACTTGAGCCGATCGAGGAATCCAGACCAGAAACCCATGTTGATTTCGTCAACCTGGGCGAGTTCGTCGAGGTTCTTCGGATCGTTGTTGTGATGCGTCAGCGCGTGGTAATTCTTCGAGACACCGTGCACCGGGAAAATCTCACCGCCCTCGGTCCGCACGTTGTAAGTGATGACCCGAGTCGAATCCGTCTGAAACGCGATGGCAATCAGGTCGAACATCAACTTCGCGTACGTGGCGTAATCGAAGTCGCGACTGCTCGTCGTCATCGGTCGGCTGTAATCGCCCAGCCCTTCCGTGCTCGGTGCCGGCTTCGGTCGAGTCGACCAGTCGATGTTGCGCTGCAACTGCGATTCGATTTCGCGCACCGACGTGAAGTACTCATCCAGCTTCACGCGATCGCTGTTGCTGACAGACTTCTCCATCTGCTTCGCCTGATCGCGCACGTAATCCAGGATACTTGCCTGTCGACGAAACCCGTCTTTGCGACGAGCCGCCTCGCGCCGATTATCAACCTTGAAGAGCTTCGCAAAAATATGGCTCGGGTCATTCTCCGCGGCCAGCGGGATGCCATTGCGATTCCACGAGAGCGTCGCGAGCCCCTGATTGCCGTATCCCGTGCCGCGTTTGATCGACATCTGCAGCGACGGAAACCGCGTGTCCTTCCCGATCTGCTCCGCGGCGATCTGGTCAGCCGACACCGAGTTCGTAATGCCGCTCGATGTGTATCCCTCCGCCCCGGTCAGGAACGTGTAGTCACCGGTGTGACTGCCACCATGCTCCAGCATCGTTCCCGACAGCACGGTCATGTCCGAGCGGTGTTTCTCAAGCGGCTTCAGAATGCGTGAAAGCTCGCAGGCCGGTCCGGTTTCTTTGGGAAAGAACTCGCGGACATTCATGCCGATCCCGAAATGGCAGACACACATCCGCGGAGGGATCGGCGCGTCCGCTCCAAACGCGGAACCGGGAAACATCGATTCCATCAGCGGCAGCGCGAGCGTCGCGCCTGCACCCTTCAGCACAGTTCGGCGAGTAATCTTTGACATTGTCTTTACCTTTCAGAATTCGGTATCCGTCTGCCTGACATGCCTCGGCTTGCCAGCCCATTATGTTAACCCGGTCAACGTTCCCGTACTGTCGCTGAACGAAGCTCCGTTGTAGTGCTCCAGGGCGAAGCCCAGTGGATCGATCTTCCGATGGCAGCGCACACATTGCGCGTGATTGCGATGCGCCTGCAGCCGTTCCCGCACACTGGTGCGTGTCAGGTCTTCTTTTGCTGGCGGAATATCACCGGCATTTGGCGGAGGCGGCGGGACGTGGTCGCCCAGGATGTTCTCCAGAATCCAGACGCCGCGTCGGACAGGCGATGTCCGCGTTCCGTTGGACGTGACGGAAAGAATGGATGCCTGAGTCAACAGGCCGCCCCGTTTCGCAGCGGCCGGAGCTGGCACCACGCGGATGTGGTCGCCCCTCACGCCCGGAATTCCGTAGTAGCGGGCCAGTCGTTCGTTGATCGTCACGTCGTCTGATTTGATGAAGTCGGTTACCGGCCGGTCGTTCTGCAGCACGTGACGAAAGAATCCCAGAGTTTCGCGAACGATCGATTCATGCACATGGTCGTCGTAACGCGGGAAGTAGTCTCGCGCAGGCGGATTCCTGCCCACAGTCCGCAGCCCCAGCCACTGGCTGGCAAAGTTCTTCGAGAAGGCCTGAGACTTTTCGTCGGCCAGCATTCGATCAACTTGAGCGGTCAGAACCTGCGGATCGTTCAATCGGCCTTCCGCAGCCAGTTGAAACAGCTCGTCGTCCGGCATGCTGGGCCACAGGAAGTAGCTCAACCGCGAGGCGAATTCGTAGTTGTCGAGGCGCGTAGGGCTCATCGCCTCGCTCCCATCGCCCGGCTCCTCAACGAGATACAGAAAAGTCGGCGACGTCAGCACGGCGATCAGCGGCACCTTGATCGCCTCTTTGAACTTCGGTTTCTGTGGGCGAACCTGGCGAAACAGTTTCAATCGATGTTCAACTTCCTCGTCGGTGACCGGGCGACGGCAGGCTCGTGTCATGAACCTGGTCAGTACTTCCTTCGCGTACGTTTTGTCATTCCGCGAATTCGGTGACTTAAACAGAATCCGTTCCTGAGTCGCCGGAGGCCATTGCTCAAACACCGGGCCTTCGAATTCGATCCAGTCCACCAGGATGCGCGGCTTTGGAAAATGCGGATTGGCAAACACGTGGTAGGCCATATTGTCGACCAGATACACGTTGCTGATTCTGATCGCGTCGCCAGGAGCCGGAAGTTTGCGTGGGAATCGAACGCGGGTTTCATAGACCTCGGGCGACTCCTCAGAGGCGTCGACATCAACTGTCGTCAGAATGTCGCTCGTGCTTGTCGCAACGATCTTCAATCGCGGCGGTCCGTAGTGGTAAGCGCGGTCGGTTTCCAGATGTTTCCGCAGATCCTCGCCACGAAGTTTGACACCGGCTTCGATGATCTCCTGCCGGGTCGGCTGCCACTGAGCCGCTCGTACGCGAACGATGTAGTCTCCGTCAAAAGTGGGTTTGCCAATACCGACAACGCAGACTCCGTCCGTGGCACCCCGTTCGAGCACGGCAATTCCATTGCGAGCACGCGTCACGTGGGCTCCCGAGTACATTCGCATGTCATTGCCCGAAGCATCTTTCCGGGCGACGAAAATACCGTCGCCCGACGCACCAATTCGTTCCGCCATGGGGTATCGCCATTTGACCGATGGTGGACGCGGGCCCGACGGGATCGCTCGTTCAATGATCTTCTGAGCGGCGTTCAGGTACAGCTCCATATGTGTTGGCGAAATCGTCAGCGCGGAGCCGACATTGTCGAATCCATCGGATGGCGGATCTTCCGGAAACTTCTCGACGGCCCGAAAGTCGATGCCAACCAGGTCGCGAATCGTGTTTCCGTATTCTTCGCGATTCATCCGCCGCAACGTGACCGATCCGGTGTTTCGAGATCGTTCGCCGCGTCGTTGTTCGTGTTCGATCCATTCAATGACGCGACTCGCATCGGCCGTCTTCGGTCGAGCTTCGCCCTCCGGCGGCATCTCGCCGGAGTTGAGCATATCCCTCACTCCACTCCAGCGTTCAACGACCGACTGAGTGACGAATTCATTCGGCGGCCCTTCATCAAACCGAAAACCGCCTTCCTGTTTGTCCGGTCCGTGGCACTTATTGCAGTGCCGCTGGAAGAACGGGTGAATGACGCCGTCGTACGTGACAAGGTCTGGATCAAACTCGACGGGAACGCTGCTGGCTACTTCGAAAGGAACTGTTGGCGGCAACGACTCCGGCGGTGATGACTCGGGCAAGCTCGGACTCGGCTGCGGTAATGGCTGCGTAGCTGGACCGTCCGGCTCGGTGAGTGTTGCTTTCGGCGATAATGAACTCGCGAGAAGCTGGTTGCCACCAGATTCCGAGGAACCATCGATGGTCATGAGTCTGACGTTACGGAACGTGACCCAGGTGCCGCCGCCGTTGCCGGACCCCGATGCGAGCCCCACGGCATTCTTCGACGGCATCGCCCACGTTTCGGCGATCGACAGTTGCGATGCCGGCCCCGTCCAGTCGATCAGTTCTTTACCATCGATGCCTGCTTGAATGTGAACATTCCCGTTATGTCGGCGGACGTCCGCGTGTACCACGTAGTGTTGGTCATTCTCGATCGGAAACTGGCTCTGAGATCGGTTCTCCTCGCCAGGTGACTGATCGTTGACGGCTTCCAGGCCACAGATACCCGTAGCGTGCCCATCGACGACCAGCATCACCTGACGACTGTTTCCCACGGGAAGAATGACACTGATCTGCTCCGTATCAGCTTCACGTGCGAACGTCGCTTCCAGACCGTAGGAGCCACTCGGTTCAACGGGAAACTGCAGGCTGGAATCCCCACCCTGTGACTGCAGCCAGTTCGTATTCACTCCCCACTTTCCCCGAACGACATCGCGACCAATATCGACGGCTGCAATGAGATCAACCGGCTCTCGCGTCTGACCAACGCGAGGAGCGCTTCCATCACCGTTCGGGGTATCGTTAACGGCACCAGCATTCGGACTCGGTCGGTCAGGAACAGGCTGGTCGTCATGCCGCATGAAGCTCGACGTCACGAATACGCCAACTGAAATCAGCGCGGCCGCTCCAATACCAATCACCAGCGGCCGTTTATGAATGTCGCGAGCGAACTGGCTCTGTCGGTTTCCTTTGTAGCCCCTCCCAGATCCGCTCCGTTTCAGCATTCGCTGTTCACTGTCCGCGTCCGCAGGCGATCGTGATTCCGCACCCCGCGCATCGAGATCGTAGACGTCCTCGTTGTGTTCCTCGCTAGGCACGAACGGAACTTCGCACTTCGGGCATGGGCGAGTCTTGCCAAGGCTCGCCCGTCCTTTGAGTTTCAGTTTTGCCCCGCATTCCGGGCAGGTGACGGTGACATTTGACGGCATGGTGAATTCAGTGTTTGAGAACAGGCAGTTCAGATTGATTGACCGGAGCGGTTTACCATTGTCCGTGGCGGAGACTTCCCGCCGCCGTCGTGAGGTGTTGCTGCGGCTGGAAGCCCCAGCCACGACAATCCCGACTATAAATTCGTTAAATACACTAATCAGTTGATAACTCGGTCAGCGGCTCGATCCGCACTTCGCCAGGGCCGCCGCGAGAGACCCAGACTCGATCAATGACGAGTCCGCGGTCCGGTTCAAACCAGCTCCACATCATACCGAAACACAAATCACCCGCCTGCGGCGGCTTGTCAGTGAATTTCCCATTAACTTTGCGGTGAAAGGCAGCGATAGGGATCGTCGCGCGTCTCCATTCGCCAGCGGAATCACCTGGCACGGGCAGACTGTTGAAAAGATTTAATGTGATGCGTGGATTTTCCTGATCGTTGTTGCGTGTGATCATGAAGATGTTCACCCAGCCTGGACGATCGATTCGGTAGATCATGTTGAGGTGCGAATCCGAATGCACTTCATACAGCCCGTTCATCCATCGTTGTGGTGACTGGATCGAGAACCAGTCGGGACGCTCGGCGTCTGGCAACGATCGAACAGCCCCGGTCGAATTCTCGGGCAAGTCGATTTCAGCGAAGCCGCCGCGGCGCCAGTCCGAGGGGACTCCGGATTCGAACGCCTCATCCCAGGTGTCGGGGACGGGGCTCGCAGATTCGACAACGACACTGGCAGACTGAGTGTCGGTGACGGCGCGTTTTCCCTTGGCGATGACAACAGACTCACCGTCGGAACTGCGGGTCATTTTGACGCGGCCTTCAGTGACTCGCACGTCTGTCTGCTCGGCCGAGGCCGCCAGAGAGAACTCCGTACCGACGACCTCAATGCTGGCCAACGGCGTTCGAATGACCATGGCACCATTATGTTGAGGGGTCACGGATGCCGAGATTGTTCCCTGTTCCAGCTCCACCAACTTGCTGTTCAGATCGGAAATCGTGGCGATTGAATTCCCGGCGATCAGCAGCTTCGTGGCATCATCGAACACGACGGTGACCAGGCTATATTCGTCCTTCGTCTGGATCGTGCTGCGTTCTCCGATTCGCATGCCCGCCGTGACTTTCAGAACCGCGCCATCGCTATCGGTCAGAGCAACGCTGCCTGTCAGAAAGTTGATTCTGAGTCCAGGTTCAGGCAAGTCGTCGTCGACGGCCGGATTCCTGAAGTAACTTGCCGAGACAACGAGAAGCAAAACAGCAACGGCGATCGTCATTCGAATTAGTGCGCGACGCGAAGACTGAGCCGCCACTGGCGACGGATCCAATGCCACCAGTTCACCGTGGCCGTTGTCTGCTTCAGTCGGACCGTCGCGGAATCGCCAGGCGAGAGTCGCATGCAGATCCAGATACTCCACATAGAACTGCCGGGCCTCGTGACCGCCCTCAAGCAACGCCGTCTCCAGCTGGTCTCGCTGCGCCTCGGTCAGTGTGCCATCACAGGCGGTAGCCGTCAGCGACCACAATTCTGGTGATGGAACGAAGTCCGCTGGACTACTCATACCATCCCCTCGGATTGCAGATTTCGCTGAACACAGTCGAAGAGGATTCGCCGCAATCGCTCAAGCCGTTTGTACATCGCGTTCGGCTCAACGTTCCGGCTGCTTGCCAGAGCTCGGATCGAATCCGAACCACTATAACACTGGGCGACGAGCTGTTGCTGGTCCTGCTGCAGCTCCTCCAGGCAGCCTTCGAGCGCCTTTCGCCGGGCTTCAAGCCGGTCGTCTGAGCGGTTTCGTGTCTCGGCGATCTGGTCCAGAAGTTCGTCGCTGAGGATTGGTCGATCGGTCGATTTTCGGCGTTGGTTGCGCACGACATTGACGGCGTAGCCACCAGCCCAGCGAACAAAGTCCCGGGACGAATCGAACTTGTCCCAGTCACGCCAGATCAGCAGGCTGACTTCCTGAAACACTTCGTCCGCATCGTTTCGACTACCAAGCAGCGTTACACACAATCCGTAAATCCTGTGCTGGGTATGTAAGAATCGCTCGGTAAACTACTGCCGTTGATCTGCGTCGGACATTCAGGAGTTTCCACGCAGTGTTGTCATTCGTCGCGGAATTCTGACAAAGATTCTGCCCGATGGCCGCATATTGACCGTACGAGGCCAGATGTCCGTGCGGACGGAGAATCGCTCCGATGCGCATCGGAGAGAAGTGCTCCGATCGATTCAACGTCGGCCCTGTTCAGATGGCGTTGCGCAGGATATGTGCCAGACCGAACGGCGGCTGGGCGACGGTAGAACCGGGCGCAGCACATTGGCCAGTCGCCCTACAACAGGGCTTTAATTGGATCGCCCGTGCTGGCGGGATCTGTGAAGCCGTCGGGGCTGAGTCGCGAAGCGGGGTTGATGCCCATCGCGGCAAAAAGTGTGGCCGTGAAATCCTCGAGTGTGACGGGATTGGATTTGACGTAGCCGGCGCGTTTATCGGATTCGCCGTACACAGTGCCTCCTCGAACGCCCGCACCTGCCATCATCGCAGAATAGCATTGCGGCCAGTGATTACGGCCGATGCGTCGGCCACCTTTCCGGATGACGGGCGTTCTGCCGAATTCACCGACAAGGACCACCAGCGTCGAATCCAGCAGTCCGCGGATGCGCAGGTCTTCCAGCAAGGTTGCGACGGCCTGGTCCGTGCGAGGCAAAGCGAACGGCAATCCGTTCCAGCCGTTTTCGAAGATGCCAACATCGGCGTTTCCGTGCATGTCCCAGGTCTCGACGCTGACAAATTTCTCCCCTGCGGCCAGTCCCGTCCAGGCGACGACGTTGACCAGTCGAACGCCGGATTCAATCAGACGTCGCGCGAGCAACAGGTTCTGGCCCAGCGGATTGCGTCCATAGCGATCCCTGACCTGTGCGTTTTCCTGATCGATGTCGAAAGCCGTTTTGGCGGCGGTGCCGTGCAGTAGTTCAAACGACCGTCGCTGATACAGGCTGTGGGCGTCGAACTCGGGAGTTGTTGCCACTGGCGAATGGCGTTGAAAACCCCGCAATACACTTCGTCGCTCCTGCAGACGTGTGGACGTCACGTCCTGCGGCGTGTCGAACGCACGCACCCGGAAATCGGCTGAAGCCGGATTGTCGTCGTGCCGTTCGCCGATCAACATCGGTGCGCAACCCAAGCCCAGTCGCCCCCCGGTCAAATACGTATGGTCGGGCGGAGCAGCTCCGCCGCCAAATTTCTGCAACCACACGTGGCCCGGAAGAGTTGCTTCGGAAGGCCGCAGTTGAGTCACCATCGCTCCGAACGACGGATCGTCGGCGGCGGGGTTCACGCGACCAGCCAGATACATCGAGTTGGCCTGTCGGTGCTCGGCCATATGATGCGTCATCGACCGAACGACAGCGATGTGCTCCGACATTCCCGCGAGTTGCGGCATCAGCTCGCAGATTTGAAATCCCGGAGTCGCCGTCTGAATCGGAATGTACGGACCCCGAATTTCCCGAGGAGCATCGGTTTTCATATCCCACGAGTCGAGCTGACTCAGTCCACCAAATTGATGGATGAAGATGCAGGACTTCGGCTGCGTGCTGGTACCCGTTGCCAACTGCTGACGTTCTTCCGCCTGCAGCAGCTGCGGCAGAGTCAATCCGACAGCTCCGATGCTGCCCGCCTGCAGGACGCGCCGCCGTGACAGCACTTGTCGCGACGGACGATTGCTCCGACTCTCATGCGTTCCATCTGCTGGTCTCACAGGTGATTCCGGCATCGTGTGACTGCGTCCTTCCGACGTGATTCCGAGCGTGGCCAGACTCGTGAGAGTCCGGCAGGCAGTTGAGAACTGCAGTCATGGTAATCCAAGGGACGCAATGCCGAGCGTCGGATTTGTAATTTCCTGACGACAACTGCTCAATGGCTGGAAGTTAATGCTGGATAACACGAGTCCGCAGGGTGGCTTGAACACTCGTGGTCGGGTGCCGCAGGCACAGAAATTCGTTTTCCCGCTGAACAGGCTGCACGCAAGCTGTCGACTTGTCGGAAGTCATCGGCCGAAGTTCATCGTATTTTCTCACGGACGATCGATTCTGCTCTTCTTTTCAAGTCGGCCGGGAACAGTCAATCCGCAGAAGTTCTGCGTCATCGTCATGACAACGTCCATTAGTTTGTGTCGAATACGAGATTTCGGCTCCGCAGACAATCAACCACCGGTTGCGCTCGGACTTCAAGTGTTGAGTTGGTCTTTGGGCCGGGTCCAGGAGAAGCCGACAATGAACATCGTAAGACACTGCGTATTGGTCTTGTTGGTGCACGAAGCCAGCAAACCGAAAGTATCAGGCCGTCAGTTCGGACAGTTCGGCGCTCAGGCTGCTCAGATTCTGTGCTTCCACTTCAATCTGACGCACGGCTGCCAGATTGTGACTTGTGATCCGGTCGATGTCCTTGATCGCATTATTCAGTTGCGTGACACCCGCGGACTGCTGTCCTGAGGACGCGGAAATCTGGTTTGCCAGACGCGCCGATTCGGAAATGGTTTCCGCAAGACGTGTGATCATCTGGCCGGCCTCGGTCACGATATTCGCGGCGACGTTGACCGACTTCGTGCCATGTTCCGTTGCCATCACAGCCGTGTTGGTCGCCTTCTGGATTTCTCCGAGAATCAGGCGGACCTGTCCGGTTGCTCGTTTCGATTGTTCTGCCAGGGACTTCACTTCGGCAGCCACCACAGCAAACCCTTTTCCATGTTCACCGGCTCTCGAAGCTTCAATGGCAGCGTTCAGTGCCAACAGGTTTGTCTGTTCGGCAATATCGCTGACGCTGGCAATGATCTCGCCGATGGCCTGGGCTCTCTCGGCCAGAGACAGAATGTTTTCGGCGATCGACTCGACCTGACCTTTCACGTCGGACATAGCCTGCACGGAATTCTCGACAGCCTGCTGGCCCGATTTTCCAATGTCATCGGAATGCTTCGCCGCAACGGCGACTTCACTGGCGCGTTGTGACGACTGCTCTGCGGTTTGCGCCACCTCTTCAACCGTGGACATCGTTTCCGCCACATTGGTTGCCTGCTGCTGCGCGTCGCGGATCTGCTCGCGTGTACTGGCCAGAATCTCCTGTGATGACGACGACAATCGTTGGACGGCATCGCGGATGCGAACCACCAGGTCTTCGATCCGGGCCCGGGCTTCACGTTCGGACGCGACCGTGCCCTTCAGGTCTTCCGCCGCCATTGTCGCGGACTGCTCGGCCGCCTGGCGTTCTGCGATTTCAGCTTCCAGTTGTTCATTTACCTGCTTCATGTCTGCGTTCGAGAGTCGTATCTGCTCGACACTCGAGTCGGCCTGTCGAAACGAATGAAACATCCCGACCATCAATCCGATGAGCACGCAGGCGTAGCTGCCGTCCTTGAGCAGATGGGCCAGATCAAACATCGCGTCGAATACTCGTCCGGAGAGTGACATGAACATGGCCTGGCTCAGTAATCCGACGACCAGCGAAATGACCAGCCAATGCTCGAATCCGTCGGTTCGCCAGTTTCCCTTACTCCAGTACCCGGCCAGTGCGAGAAGGAAGAAGACCGCGGGAATGAATTCCTCAGGCCGATGGAACATGAACTCGGGATAGTAGGCGCGCGGCAGCGGCGCAAAGATGAAGAACACAAAACTGGTTAGCGTCAGCGCGATGGCTCCGAAATAGATCGCGCCCTCACGGATACGTCCCGACTCGCCCAGTTCATCTTCGCGCTTCCACGCCAGGTAACTGACCCATAGGAACAGGGAAAGAAACATTCGCGACGCGACCCAACTCCACGGGATGAGTGAACCAAGGTCTGACGGAAAGGAGTCCTTGAACCAGCTCGACGTGACCACCGCGTGATAGCCGTCCAGTAGACCTGTCCCCAGAAATCCTGTCCCCACGAACAGGAATCGATTGGATTTCCGGCTGTAGAAACGAACGATGGCCATCGTGCCGACGAAGAATGCCAGCATCATCGCGACGGCTTCCATCAGCGTGTGCAGTTCTACCGATCCCTGCCATGGCGAATTCCGCAGGATCAGAAACGCCACGGACAGAAACACTGCAACGGCAATGTAAGTACGCTGTCGCCCGCGGACATCTGCGTTGTTGACATGCACGACCGAAACTCCTCGTACTACTGGTTCAGCAGGGTCATTTAACCACAATGCTGATGACAGCAGGCGAGATTTTCTCCGCCGTCAGACAAGTTATCTCCCTGCACACGTCCCGACGTCGCAGACGCAGGCTTCACGTGGACGGTGCGACCTGCCAATGATGTATTACCTGACCGGAAACAGCCTGATACAGCCCGCTGGCACGAAAGTCTCGCCAAGGCGACTCGTGTCGATTTTTTGCTGGCCACGGGCCATCATGATGTTCTGTCCGTCACCGCTCTCTGAGCATTGGGGATTAACAGGATGCGCAGATTTGTTGCCTTCGTGGTCGTCACGCTGCTCTCATGCACTGATCTTCACGCTGCTCCGATCAGCGGTGCGTTGTCGCGCGTCCCCGGTGACGCGGTGATGTTTCGGCGTCCCCTCGCCATCGAACGGCTGGATGAAACCACCGCCGTCGTCGCCAATCGCTGCGGCACGCTTTCCGTCATCGACCTCGAACAGTGGTCTGTCGTGAGCGAATTCCGTCTCGGTGGACGCCCGACCGATCTGGCGAAGCACGGTTCGCGATTGCTGGTCGTCGATTCAGAACGCTCGCAACTGCACATCCTGCAGATTGACCGGGAATCGGCCACGGTGACACAGTCCATTCCCACGCCAAGTAATCCGGTCACGGTCGAGCTGTCGCACTACGGCCGACTCTGCACAGTCGCCTGTCTGTGGTCTCGTAAACTGACCGTGATCAACCTGCTGGCGCCGGACGGTGATGCTCCTGATGGATTTCGGTTTGATCCCGAACTGGTCGCGACGCTGGATTTGCCATTTGCACCTCGCGAACAGCTTTTTGTGGAGAACGACGACAGGCTGCTTGTGGCCGATACCTTCGGTGGGTATCTCGCCGTCATCAACATGCGGGACACCAAACGAGTCGAAGCGATTCACGAAATCGGAGGCCACAACATTCGGGGTCTGGCAGTTAACAGGAACACGGGCAAGCTGCTGATTTCGCATCAGTTTCTGAATGACCTCGCGACTCCTCGTCGCAGCGACATCGTCTGGGGAGTCATGGTCGACAATCTTGTCCTGCTGGCAGATCTCGAACGAATGCTGCAGGGCGGCGAGACGGCCGTGCAAGGCCGCTTCCTGTCAGTCGGCTACGCGGGTCAGGGAGCCGGCGACCCGAACTCACTGTTCATTGACGCTGCGGGCCGCCCAGTGATTGCTCTGGCCGGAGTGAACGAGGTGACGGTCTTCGAGCCCGACGGCAAAGCGTTCCGCCGCCTGGCCGTCGGGCGTCGACCCGTCGCTCTTCTGCCGGTCTCTGACGGGCGATTTGTCGTCGTCAACGAACTGTCCGATTCCCTGGCTCTGGTCGACATGAACCTGAGTTATGAAGACGTTCCGGAAGACAATCGCTATCCGGTCAAAGACTATAAGAAACCAGTCGAAACTGCCGACGCGGACTCGCCCGACGAATCGTCAACAACAGAGGAATACAAAGAAGACTACTCTGACAGTGAGAATTACGACTCGACCAATCGTTACAGCGCCGGCAGCACGTATCTCGACGACAACATTTACGTCTCGCATCTGTCTCTCGGCCCGGCGCCGGAACCGGGTCCGGCCGAACGCGGTGAGTTTCTGTTCTTCAACGCCCGCCTGTCTCATGCGAGCTGGTTCAGTTGTCACAGTTGCCATACAGACGGGCACACGAACGGTGGCATGTCCGACACGTTCGGCGACGAAACAACCGGTGCTCCCAAGCGCGTTCTGTCACTGCTGGGAGTCGGCCAGACGGGACCGTGGGGATGGAACGGCAAGAAGAAAACACTGGTCGCTCAAATCCATCAGTCTGCCGAATCCACGATGAAGGGCCGGGGAATTTCGAAATCGCAGGCGAGCGATCTTGCGGCGTTTCTGAAGACGCTGCCGCCCCCGCCGTCCTATCTCCCCGCCGTGAGCAACGCAGATCAGAAACTCGTTGAGCGCGGGCGCGCGATCTTCAAATCCCTGGACTGCGCGTCCTGCCACAGCGGACAGACACTGACATCTGAGCAGGTTTACGATGTGGGCCTGGTCGACCAGCGGGGACTAAGAAAGTTCAATCCGCCGTCGCTGCGCGGAGTCGGCCACCGCTCCGGACTGTTCCACGACAAGCAGGCCACATCGGTCGAGGACGTCATCGTCAGATTCAGCCACCAGCAGCGACCTGACGAGTTGAACGCAGCGGACCGGCAGGCACTGATCAGATACCTCAAGAGTCTGTAGGTGCATGATTCCCGACGGCTTCAACAATTCGTTCCGGAACCAATTCGAGAACCTGATACTCTGGCAATGTCGATTGGTCGACCGATTCTGTCGTTGACCTCGGTGTCCGTGTGGACGACGGCCTGTAACTCACAGTATTGCGCGATGCAGTCAGAGTGTCCGTGCCTTCGAGAGATAGTCATGCTGCGGCGATTGGGGCATCTGTTTGTGTTTTGTTGCGGTGCACTCGTCTTCGCAACGTTGTCCCGGCTGGCCCATGCCGATCACTACGACGCCTTCGCCCTCTCACTGGAATCGGCTGTGGATGCCAGTGACGTTATTGTCATCGCTTCAATCTCGGAGACTGGGAATGCACCCCGTTTTGCTCTGAAAAGCGTCCTGCGTTCACTGCCTGAGCATCAACCATGGCCGCTGGATGGCACCGCCGGTTTTGGTTACGTCGCTCGCGACGCCGTGGATGTCGGCACAGAGGTCCTGTTCTTTGCTGCGGTGGATGAAGAACGGGATCTACCGCGCGTCTTCTTTCGAGTGTGGCTGACAAAGAACGACGAGAGTCCAGGATCTGCCGCGCTGCAGCCAGACAAAGTCATCTTCGACATCCCGCACTGGCTGAACAGTGAGCAGGTGCATTTGGACTACCGGGGCCGTTGCCGCGCCATCACTGCTGCCGGTCAGATTCTCACCGATCCGACAGAAATCGTGCGGCGAGTGCAGCATCGAGCCGCCAGCAGCCGGGATCCCCGCATGCTGTTTGAGTGGGCGGAGCGATGGCCGCGCAGACCATTCTTTGCAGGAATTGAGTTCAGTCATCTCAACAGCGTCGACGTCGATTGGACGATTGGTATTCCGGTCGACGTCCTGAAATCAAACGCAACGACCGGCACAGCATCGCCCGATAGCCTGATCGATCAGCGGTATATAACGACCGCATGCTCAACTCTCGCACAACTGATATTCGTTTACGCTATTTACTTGGCGTTGCGCTTGCGGCGAACAGACGGTTGAAGGGGATACAGGCTTTCATGACCGATAGTGTCAGATGATACTATCAGTCATGACTCCGCCATTCGAAATGACTGCTGAGTGCATCCGCCTGCTGGCCGACATTGAGCGCCTGATCGGTCGCTATGAGGGGCAACACCGCCCGCGACCTGCCCCGATGCTCCGGAAATCTCTACGCGTTCGCAGCGTTCAAGGAAGCGTCGCCATCGAGGGCAATACACTCACGGACGAGCAGATCACTGCCGTTCTCGAAGGTCGGCGAGTCACTGGGCCGCGCCGGGAAATCCGCGAAGTGAAGAATGCGCTTGCCGCGTACGACCGGTTATCGGGATGGAACGCGAACGAACCGAATGACCTGCTGGCGGCCCACAAGGTCCTGATGTCCGGCCTGATCGAGTCAGCGGGAAGCTGGCGTCGCGGCAACATCGGGGTCCTGGATGGAAGCCGAGTCGCCCACGTCGCGCCACCAGCCGAACGAGTCGCCTGGCAGGTGGAGAATTTGCTGCAGTTCCTCGCCGCCGGCCAGGCGACGCATCCAATCGTCAAAGCGGCGGTTGTTCATTACGAGCTGGAATTCATCCACCCATTCGAAGACGGCAACGGTCGCATTGGCCGTCTGTGGCACACGCTGATTCTGAGCGAGTACCACACGGTCTTCGCCTATGTTCCTGTCGAGTCGATTATTCGAGACCAGCAGAGCGACTACTACGCGGTGCTGCGACAGTGCGATCGCGCCGGTAATTCCACCGCGTTCGTAGAGTTCTCACTGCTCGCAACGAAACGGGCTCTGGACGAGACACTGACTCAATTAATTGCGAAGCCAGTCACTGCAGCCGACCGTCTCGCCGTCGCTCGGGAACGGTTCCAGAACAGCGAATTCGCCCGCAAGGACTATCTGCCACTGTTCCCCGGCCTATCGACGGCAACGGCCAGCCGCGATCTCAGACAGGCAGTGGACAGCGGGCGGCTACAGCGCAGTGGGCAGAAATCTCAGACGACCTACGCGTTTCGAGTTTCCAGATAGCTGCCGGCAGCGCACTGCAGAATTCCTGGCCGATGCCGGAGACGACTGAGGCCCTCTGTCTTGATCAGAAAGTCACGGAGACGGACCGGCAACTGGGCATCCACGAGAAACTTCATGGAGCAGCACCAACGATCGTCTTTACCTGACTCAGTCTCTGGGCGTACACGAGGCAGGCCTGAATGTCGTTAGGTTCGAGGTCGGGATAGTCGCTAAGTATCTCGGATTCCGACATGCGTGACGCCAGTAGTTCCAGAACAGTCTCGACCGGCATCCGCAGACCTCGGATGCATGGTCTACCGCGGCAAATCGACGGGTCCACTGTGACCCGGTTGATTAAGTCGTTTGCCGCCATACCTGTTCCTCAGGAGTGAAGTATTCACACTGCCTATCACGCAGTAAGGCGGCCGCGCAATAAAAAACCCTCGCCCGGTCGTAAACGGGCGAGGGTTTCAGTTCTTAACGTTCCGCTGCTCTGTCTACGGGGCTTCGTAGCAGGATCGGGTCGTGACGGTGCAGTCTTCTCCGTTGCAGAAGCCCTTGTCGGGGCCGTAGGTCTCCTGCGTGTTGGCGCACCAGAAGTTGCCGTCGCCGATCGGGTTGCCGTCGTCCGGAAGGCCTGCGTTCAGATACAGACCCTTCGAAAGCAAATGACGGCAGCGGACCCCTCGGACGACTTCGAGTTCGTGCTGCATGGTTCGGTCCTCGTTTGATTAGGAAGGGCATCGCCGCCGATCGCGGCGAGTGGCCCGAGTATTTATTCTGTAGCTACCGTCGCCAGACGGTGGCTTGATCCACGCTCTGGCGAGCGTGGCTACATTCATGGACGGGTCTGGAGACCCATCCTACTTAAAGGTCCAACTTATCGACGGCCTTCAACAACGCTCGCTTGACCGCTGTTCGTGCCATCTGGACTTTGTACTTGTTGTTCGAGAGCGGAGTGGCTCGCGAGACAGCAAGGGAACCGATTTCTGACGCTGTGTCTTCCCGTATGGTGCGGCCGATCAGGGCCTGGGCGGCTTCGTGGGCGATCCACGGAGTCGGGGCGACGTGTCCCATCACAATTCTCGCGTCCCGGACGATGTCACCTTCGACCTGAAGACACACAGACGCTGCCGCTTGCGGATAATCCAGACCTTTCATTTCGATGACTTCGTACGATGCGCTGCGTACGTTCGGTGCCACCGTCGGCAGCCAGACGTGCGTGATGAGCTGGCCGGGCTTCAGGACGGTTGTGCCCTGTCGCTCGGTCTTCGGCGCGACGAAGAAGTATTCCAGTGGAATGTACTCTTCGTCCTGTGGAGCCGGGCCGATGACTCGGACTTTGGCTCCCCAGGCAACCATCGACGGAGCGAAGCGTGAGGAACTCACAAACTTCGCCGGGCCGCTGTTGCCGAAGATCGCGTGGTACCGGTTATCGCCGGTTTCCACGAGCGACTCGCCGTTCTGCAGACCGAGCAGACCGTAGCCGTTGCGGAAATACCAGCACTGTGGCTGCGAACACAGATCACCGATGAGCGTGCCCATCGCCTGAATCTGAATCGCCCGGTGTTCCTCGATCACCTGCAGGATGGAGTGATGATCACTCAACAGCGGGTTTTCGAGAGCATCATCGAGAGTCACGGTCGAACCGATCAGTACGCCATCGTCGGCGGACGTGATCGATTGCAGACTCTCGATGTCTTTGATGTCGACCAGCCGCTCGGGCTGGACGACGTCCTGCTTCAGCAGACTCATCAGGTCAGTGCCGCCCGCGAGGACAGCAGTGTGACCGTCGTGGTCATTCAGCAACTCCACGGCCTCAGTTTCGGTCTGAGGTCTCGCGTATTCAAAAGGTCGCATGTGGACCTCCTTTCGAGGTGAGTACGAAGGCCTTTAACCGAGAGCTTCGAGGACACGTTTCGGGGTTAATGGAATAACGGGAACACGCACACCGGTCGCGTTTTGGACGGCGTTCGAGATCGCCGCTCCGGTCGAGATGACCGGTGGTTCTCCCAGGCCCACCACTCCACGGCCGAATTCGGATTCCGGTTGATACATCTCGACGACAAGCTCACCAATGTCACCGATACGCGGCAACTTGTAGTTGATGAGATCGGCGTTGATGTAACGGCCGGTCTTGTTGTCCATGATCCGCTCTTCCGACAGAGCGTACGCGATGCCCATGATCAGGCCACCATAGACCTGGCTGCGAGCAGTCAACGGATTGATGATCGCTCCGCAATCCTGCACGGCCACCATCTTGTTCATGGTGACAATGCCGGTTTCCGTGTCGACCGAGACATCGGCCATCTGAACACCGGCCACGCCGGAGGACGTCAGACCGTCGTTCTGCGGGCCAGAGCCCTGAACTTCGATCGGCATCGGACCGAGCAGCGAGCAGGCCTGCGACCAGGTGCAGACTTCCTCGTTGTCGTGCCAGATGTGGCCACCGAAAGCGTCCAGATCGTCGCCTGGAACACCATACTTTGCGGCGACCTTGTCCATGATCATCCACAAGGCATCCAGAGCCGCTCGACGCACTGGACCGCTGACACCGCCGACGGTGATTGAGCCACCCGACGGATTCGCTTTCGGATACTCGTTGCTGCCGATGTGAACTTTCACACCGCTTAATGGCAGACCCAGGGATTCGGCCAGCACCATCGCGATGACAGTACGTGTGCCGGTACCCAGATCCTGACTTCCCAGGAAGACTTCGGCTCCACCGTCCGGATAAATCTTGACAGTGCAGTTCGACGCTCCAGCTCGACCACCCCAGCGGTGCATGGCCACGCCGACTCCGCGTTTCACGGCGCCGTCGCCACCTTCACCTGGTGGGTGATACTTGTCCTCCCACTCCATCAGCTCGGCCGCGCGTTCCAGTTCCGCGGCATAGACCGCAGCCTTGCCGTCTGCTGACTGACGGTCCAGGTTGCTAAGGTTCTTCTGATAAACATCCAACGGATCCATCTTCAGCTTCGCTGCCAGGTCCGTAATCGGCGGATCTGTCAGAGCACAGAGCTGCGGATGCGGCGGAGCACGCCAGGCGCGATTCGGTCCGCAGTTGGTCATCAGGCCGGTCGTTTCGACTTTCTTGTTTTCAAAGTCGAAAACGTATGGCAACTGATTTCCGTCGACCGTGCGGCCCTGCGGTCCGCTGGTGCCCCAGTAGTGGCTCTTCCATGCCGTAATGGTGCCGTCTTCCTTCGCGGCCACCGTGCATTTGCCGAATCCAGACGGACGCGTGCCCGGAGTCTTCAACTCGGTCGGACGATCGAGCATCAGACGTACTGGGCGTCCCGTGTCTTTCGACATCTGAGCCGCGGCCCAGCCCCAGATATCCGCGGCAAACTTCGATCCGAAGCCGCCGCCGATGTGATTGCAGATGACGCGGACATCAGTTGCATCCAGTCCGAATTTGCTGGCGAACTGCGGTCCGGTTGTCGAAACCGCCTGCGTCGAATGTCGAGCAATCAGCTTCGGACCTTCGCCCGATTCGTTCCACTCACAGTGAGCCCCATGCGGTTCCATGCACATGTGGCTGATCGTAGCCACGCCGTAGTAGCCCTCGTGGACGACGTCGGCGTCTGCGATTGCCTTGTCCGGATCACCGACTGTTCGGTCGACGATGCCTTCTTTGGTCAGTTCGCGTTCGCGAGCCGTTTCGAGGTCTTCCTCATCGACGAAGTGCTCAAGTTCTTCATAAGCGACTTCAATCGCTCGCACGCCGTCTTCGGCCTGATCGCCGGTTTCGGCCGCAACAGCCGCGATGAGTTCACCGTCCCAGTTGCTCTCGTCTCCCTCGTTCTTGAAGAGGTAGACGGTATGCACACCGTGAACTGCCTTCGCCGCATCGACATTCAGGCGAGTGATCTTCGCCTTGCCGTGTTTGCAGGTCAGCAGCCGGGCGAACAACGTGCCCTTCTGATTCATGTCGGCGGTGTACTTCGCGAAGCCCGAGGCCTTATCGAGGCCATCCAGCCGCGGAGTGTCTTCACCAATGATTCCGTTATTTCTCCAGTTGACGACTCGTCCCGACATCACTGACCTCCTTTCTGAGCAATCTCAAGGGCGCAGGCCGTAATGCCGTTGTAGGTCCCGCAGCGACAGATGTTGCCACCGAGCCCGGCTTGGATTTCTTCCAGAGTGGCGTTCGGCTTTTTGTTAAGGAATGCCCGCGTGGCGACGACGAATCCTGGAGTGCAGAATCCGCACTGCATGGCGTCGTGTTTGACGAAGCCCTGAATGACCTCGTCGGCCTCATCGCCATTCCGCAGCGATTCGACGGTGGTGATCTCTTTGCCTTCCACCTCGATCGCAAGTCGCGAGCTGGCGTAGACCGCCTTGCCGTCAATCATGACGGTGTCGGAGCCCGAGACCGTGGTGCTGTCGTAGTCGTCCTTGGCACCGGTCAGGTTGAGCTGATCCCGCAAAGCATCGAGCAGAGTCGTGCGGGGTTCGAGCTTAAGCGTGTGTTTCTTGCCGTTGACATTCAGCGTGACGTCAACAGGCCCGGAAGCAACTCTGGTCTTCTTCTCCTGGGCATTTGCCTCGTGAGCTTCCGTAGCGATCGCGGTGGCAGCAACAGCTGCCCCGGATCCCTTGAGGAAATCACGACGGTTATACCCGGGACCACTTCGCGTCTGGTCTCGCATAGGGTGCTCCTCCGTCAGTGGATCGCGAAACGAGCCAGTAATTCGGCTGTCTGCGGAACGGAGGAGAATCTGGAATGCCGCACGACAGTGCGATCGTCCCGTAGCTGAATTCGCAGGAATTCAGAGTCCGAGTTGAGCCGCCCAGAGGGGACCGATCCCCAAAGTCTGGCGACTTCGGCTACGGAGCGTCACGTCCGTCTGACACTCATCGACGCGCTCCTCCGCGCCGGCCATCGCCGGGTCTGGCTCCCATCACCGTGACAGCGCCGGGATTCTGACCGGTCATCGATCGCATCACAATTGACTGATGCAAAATTCTGGCAAACCTGTGCCGACGCAGGCGACGATCGATAGGATGAACATCCTGCTCAGTTCACTCCGAAGTCTGTCGAGAATAGAGGGTTCGACCAATGAGCACTGCAGATGTGCAGACGCGTTATTCGCCAGAAGACCTGCTGACCATGCCGGACGCCAAGTCGTACGAACTCGTCAACGGTGAACTGGTGGAGCGAAACATGGGTGGCATGTCGAGCTGGGTTGCAATTCAACTGGCCGAACTTCTGAACGCGTTTGTTCGCCAGCAAAACGCGGGATGGGTGCTGGGTGCTGACGGGAGTTATCAGTGCTTCGGTGAGGATCGAGACCGGGTACGAAAGCCTGACGTCTCTTTCATCAGTCGCGGTCGGTTGCCTGAAGAGGAGATTCCTCGCGGGCACGTGACAATCTCGCCGGACCTGGCCATCGAAGTAATTTCGCCGAACGACCTTTACCTCGACGTGCAGGCCAAAGTGGCTGAGTATCTTGCCGCCGGAGTCCGTCTGGTGTGGGTGATCGATCCAGACAATCACGGCGTGGTCGTCCATTCCGGTGAATCGGATCAACCGGTATTCCTCCGCGAGAACGACACACTGACCTGCGGCGACGTGCTGCCCGGATTCGAGTGTCGTGTGGCCGATCTGTTTCGTTCGCCCGCCAAAGATCCGACGGCTTCGTGAAGCACGAATTCCGCAAGCGAAGCCCAATCCAAAGCAGCGATTCGGCGCTACATGTCACAGCACCGGCACTTTGATCCGTTTGCCGATTTCCTGATAGCGCGGGTCGTGGAAGTACGAACGGAACTTCAAGCCGATGTCTCGGAGTTTCTGTGACCTGGCGGCGACCGACCATGGTGTACCTGGGTGCTCGGTAATGACGTGGTCGAGCGCCTTGATGGCGGCGGCCCGATCGCTCGCGAACCGGTCGATCATGGCGCCGCGGCTTTCATCCAGTCCCAGCAGTGTCTTCAGTCGCGCGTGCTGTCTATCCGTCGGGTCCGTTGGACGCCGATCAGCGTTGATCATCCAGCGGTTGTGTTTCGGGTCGACGGTCTTCGGAGTCTGCCCGGCATGTCTGTTCAACGCGATCATGTATTGAGGCAGACGGGCTCGATATGTCAGGCACTGAGCCTGCAGCAGGTCATAGTTAGCCTGCCAGCGCTTTGATGGTTCAGACCCTCGCAATTCGCGCACTTCTTCGAGCAGTTCGATTGCGGCATTCAACAGAGTCCATGTGTACGCGGCCTTTTCAAGTTCCCTGGCCGCCTGCTTACTGAATGCGGCCGGCTCGGCCGAAAAGTGGAGTTCGCGCAGGTTGAGCTTCGCATCAGTAGTGGAATTCAGCTTCTGGAGGACCTCGCGGCACACGGCGCGGAAGCGACTTCGGGCAGTCGCGACCTGATACTCGCGCCGCGGAATCAAATCCGGTTCGTAACCAGCCATCGAGTGGCGCCGGTCCTGGAATCCCTTGAGATTCGGTTGCGGCATCAGCGTGAAGTAGGCGCCTCCAGTCGCCTGGCACATGCGTTCCTGCGAGTACGGACCAAAGCCACTCAACACGTTGTCATTGAGCGGACCGAGCCCGCTCCACATCAGCCGCTCGGGGAAAGCCGAATCCGGGCCTCGGTTGATTCGCACCCAGTGGTTCAGCCGGTAAATCGGATCGATCCAGCGAAGTCTCGTGTGTGCGTTCCCGAAGACCGATTCCTGACCCAGCACGTAAACCGGGACCTTCGCCCGCTGGCACAAGAGGATGCTTTGTTCGAGCCGATTATCGCCGGGCTGCGTGTCGCCCGAGTCCGACGGCGATTCGTCGGTCACCACAACGAGCACCATGCGCAGCTTCCGTTCGCGAGCGATTTTCCCGTACGCCTGGACCGACATGCCGACAGCACGGCACATTTTCTCTCGCCCAGTGCGATCGACCGGGATCCTTGAGATTGCCTTGCGGACCGCATCAACGTCGGATTCCGGATTCTTCATGACCGGGTGAATGCTGTCACCGAAGCCGACAACCAGGGTCTCGGACTGGGCATCGAGTCCTTCATAGAATTCTGCGAGCCGCCCGGAAATTTCGTGCCGGTCGTCTTTCATACTGTCGGATTCATCGAACAGCCAGACGATCAGCAGCGGCTGATTTTTGCCTGAGGCGGAAAGTTCGTCCCCGAGCCACTTCAGAGCAACGCCATAGTCGCCAGCAGGAACCGGTGAGTCCAGGCCCTCGGCACGAACGCAGGGCACGATCAGGAGCAACGTCAGCAATGTGGCCACGCAATGTCTGTCCATCGCACGAACGAAGTGCTCCATCAATCGTAGTTGCAGTTTCGAGACGACCATGTGAGGGCTCCTGCGAACGCGGTGAACAGTCGGCAATGGGGGTCATCAGACTGCGGTCATTCTGAGTCTCACATCAGTGCCGTGGCAAGCACAGGGAACAGCTCATGATTTGCGTTCTGTCTTTTCTCCGGGAAGGGGCTGTTCTTCCGGAGCGGCGTCCAGTGCTTCGAAACGGGACGGGTCGACTCCGCGCTGGCGCATGATGTCTTCGATCGAACCGCGAACGCCTGGCAGGTGTGTCACCAGGTGCTTGAATGCCGAACGCGCCACGCTGATGACATCCACATCCGTCCGGGCACGGACTGTTGCAATGCGGGCGCTGTTTTCGATCAATGCGACTTCACCGAAGATCTCGCCCTCGCGAATTGTCGCCAGCACCTGGCCGTCTTTGACGATCTCTGCCTCACCTTTGACGACTGAGTAAAACTTGTCGCCGAAATCACCGTCGTCAAAGATGATTTCTCCCTGATGAAAGTGCTCTTGCCGCACGGCTTCCGGCTGAAAAATTCGCACCTGTGTGATGTCACGTGGCAGCAGCAGGTCCAGCGTCCAGTCCATCGCGATGCGAATCTGCCGGTCAAGGCCGGGGAATTTCGACAGATAGATCGTTCGCCAGACGAACCATGCCAGAAGTCCTTTGAAGCGGACTCCCATGACTTCGGCAACGGCTGAGCGCTGTCCCAGCGACGCCAGTTTGCCCAGTCCCGTGAATCCGAACGCCTTCATCGGCTTACCCCGCATCGATGCGAGGATGTTGTCCGCGCAGGTCTTTGCCTGACGCAGCGCGTGCTGAGCCGTGGGCGGTGACATGATGCCGTCCTTCTGAGGAACCGCTGCACAATCACCAACGGCCCACAAACCAGGCCAGTCTGGAACGTTCAGGTTCTCGGTCACCCTGATCCGTCCTCGATCGAGCGCACACGGCAGTAATGTGACAAGCGCGTGCGGTGCCGACGGAACCGTCGACACGATCGTGCGGGCATCAATCGTCGTCATCTCCTTTGTTGCTTTGTCCTGCATGATCGCGCCGTCGGCCGACACGGCTTTCAGGCGAACATTCAGACGAATGTCGACACCGCGTTTGGCGAGAATCTTTTGAGCGTATTCGGCCAGTCCTTCGCCCAGTTCCGGCAGAATGCGATCGGCACTCTGCAGCAGAATGCAGCGCACCTCGTCCTTACGGATGTGTGGGTACGCTTTCAGCGCCGCGTGCAGAAAGTCGTTCAGTTCGGCAATACACTCAACGCCCGAGAACCCGCCGCCGCCGACCACGAACGTCAGCAGCTTGCGACGCTCCACGGGGTCGGTTTCGACGCTGGCCTCTTCCAGGACGCCGACCGCCTCATTCCGCAGTCGCAAAGCGTCGCCCAGATACTTGAACGGAATCGCGTGCTCGCGCATTCCGGGGACCAGATCGTAATTCAGTCGTGTGCCGAGGCCGATCACCAGTTCGTCAAACTTCAGATGAATCGACTTCGGCTGGTACTCAGGAGCCAGTCGGACGGTTCTTTTCTCGACGTCGATCTCTTCAATCGATCGGGTATAGAGCGTGGCTTTTCTGGCCAGCCGGCGGATGGGCGTGATGCAGTGCAGTGTCTCGATCGTGCCTGAGATGACCTCCGGCAGCAGCGGCTGGAAGACGATGTAATTCTCGTTGCTGACGATCGTCACTTCAGTTTTCTCGCGCTCCGCGGCTGTCATCCCTTTTTCGAGGTACATGGCCGTGTAAACGCCCGAGAATCCGCCGCCAAGAATCAGAATGCGTTTCTTCTCACCCGTCGTACTCATCAGTGCCCCTCATGGTGCTGGATTCGAGCGACGGCCAGCATAGGTCCGCGACGATGATCATTGAACTGACTCCCGCGTGAGGCTGATATTGATCTGTTTCCGCTGATCGGCCTACAAAGCTGGCCACCGAACATGGATGTCATGTGCATGTACCGCTGCGCCAGTCAGGACGACGACATGAGCAGGACCGCGTTTATCACCGGGATCACCGGGCAGGACGGCAGTTACCTCGCGGAACTGCTGCTGAGTAAGGGCTACGAAGTGCACGGTCTGGTGCGCCGGGCCTCGACCATCAACACCGGCCGACTGGATCACCTGTACCAGGACCCGCATGAAGACGAGGTCCGGTTGCGGTTGCACTACGGCGATTTAACAGACGCAAATTCGCTGCGTCGCATTCTGGACGAGTCGCAGCCGGACGAGGTGTACAACCTCGCGGCGCAGAGTCACGTACGTGTCAGCTTCGACTGTCCGATCCACACTGCCGATATTGGTGCGGGCGGCACGCTGCGTCTGCTGGAAGCCATTCGCGAATTTCAGGAGCGAGCCAGTAAGACGGTCCGCTTCTATCAGGCGTCGAGCAGTGAGATGTTCGGCAAGGTGCGTGAAACACCCCAGCGAGAGACGACTCCGTTTCATCCGCGGAGTCCATATGCCGTCGCCAAGGTCTTTGGACACTGGGCCACCGTGAACTACCGCGAGGCCTACGGAATGCACGCCAGCAGCGGCATTCTGTTTAATCACGAATCACCACGTCGCGGTGAAACATTCGTAACTCGCAAGATCACTCGCGCGATCGGCCGAATTCGACACGGCCTGCAGGACAAACTGTATCTGGGAAACCTGGACGCGCAACGCGACTGGGGATTTGCCGGAGATTACGTCGAAGCCATGTGGTTAATGCTGCAGCAGGACGAACCAGACGACTACGTCGTCGCGACGGGCGAGACGTGGTCCGTGCGGGAATTCCTCGAACTGGCGTTCTGTCAGGTGGGACTCAATTATCAGGATCACGTTGAAATTGACGCACGGTATTGTCGGCCGGCCGAGGTCGATCTGCTGCTGGGTGATCCGACAAAGATACGGGAACAGCTCGGTTGGGAGCCGCGGGTCAGTTTCCGGGAGCTGGTTCAGATGATGGTTGAGACGGATCTCGAATTGGCCGCACGTGAGAAGACGTTGCACGACGCCGGCTTCTCGACCGGCGCGAGCGAGCAACGAGCGGCCTGAGATTTCGACACTCGTTCAGAAGGGAAGTCACATGCCATTCGACTGGTCCAACCGCCGTGTTACCGTCACGGGCGGCGCGGGCTTTCTGGGGGCAGCCGTGTGTCGCATTCTGCGCGAGCGTGGCTGTGAACAGATTGATGTCCCGCGACGACGCGAATTCGATCTGACGACTGAAGACGGTGTCCGCAGGATGTATTCCAGGCTGCGGCCGGACATGGTGATTCACCTCGCCGCCGAAGTCGGCGGAATCGGAGCGAATATGAAAAACCCGGGCCGCTTCTTCTTCGCCAATATGGCGATGGGGATGCACCTGATTGAGATCGGTCGTCAGGTTGGGCTGCAGAAATTCGTCCACACCGGAACGGTCTGTGCCTATCCGAAATTCGCTCCCGTGCCATTCTCCGAAGACTCACTGTGGGACGGTTACCCGGAAGAAACGAATGCACCCTACGGCGTGGCCAAGAAGGCGCTGTTCGTGATGCTGGACGCCTACCGTCGACAGTACGGACTTGCGAGCGCGGTTGTCGTGCCCGTCAATCTGTACGGTCCTGGCGACAATTTCGATCCGAGTTCGTCGCATGTCATCCCGGCATTGATCCGGAAATGCGAAGAGGCTCGGTTACAGAACGCGAAGTCCATTACCTGCTGGGGAACCGGATCGGCTTCCCGTGAGTTTCTGTACGTCAATGACGCGGCAGCGGGGATCGTGCGTGCGGCTGAAGTCATGGATGAACCAACTCCGATCAATCTCGGGACGGGCCGGGAGATCAGCATCCGCAATCTCGTCGAGTCGATCGCTCGGGTCACCGGATTCAACGGTTCCATCGAGTGGGATGCGTCGAAGCCGGACGGCCAGCCTCGTCGCTGCCTGGATACATCCCGCGCCGCCGAACTACTGGACTGGCAGGCCCAAACGAGTTTCGAAGATGGGATGTCGCAGACGATCGGCTGGTATCGCGGTCACCAGTCCGAAATCGCAGCGTAAGCACACGTAAAATGTCGAGGCCGGCTGGACGGTACAAAGGATTGTTATGTCGAGTACAACCGGTCACGACCGTTCTCACGAGAAATGCTGCGTCGTCGTTTCATCGTGCGACGCGTACAGCGATGCCTGGTCGCCGTTTCTGCAGTTGTTCGACCGTTACTGGCCCGACTGTCCCTGGCAGACCTGGTGGATCTCGAACCAGTTAAAGGTTGAGCATTCACGCGTGCGCACGTTTGCCGTTGGCGACGATCAGGGCTGGGCGTCCAATCTGCTGAAGCTGCTCGACGACCAGCAGCCAGACTCCATCATCTATCTGCAGGAGGACTACTTTCTCCAGACCCCGGTCGATTCGAAGCGGCTGCGGGACGTCATCGAGTACGCCCGCAACACCGCCGTCGGATACATCCGACTGGCTGGCAGTCCGGATCCTGATCGGCCGCACGACAATCCCTTCGGTCTGGGTGAATTGAGTCCGGGTATGAAGTTTCGGTGTTCGCTGCAGGCTGCGTGGTGGGATGTTGCCACATTGCGGAAGTTGCTTGTGGCCGGTGAGAACGGATGGCAAATGGAGATGGCCGGCAGCCGCCGTTCCGATGCACTGCCTGAGTCGTTTCTCAGCGTCCTTCGCGAACACCCGTTGATCGACTACTACTACGACACGGGAATTCTGAAGGGCAAGTGGCTGCCCGGAGCACTCGATCTTTGTCGTCGTGAGGGCATACGCGTCGACACAAGCCAGCGACCGGTCCACGCGAGGCTTCCGCTGTTCCTCAAGAGAGTCCGCAAGTCGCGGGCTGTGTCAGCCGTTCGCAGTCTGTTTCGCGTTAACACGTAATCGAACTCAATTATGAAATCATTCCTGAACACACTTCGCTGGACGTGGAAACTCTCCGGCTTCCGATTCAAAACACTCAGCCGTAACGTGCGCTCGCTGCCATTCTTTCTATCAACATGGCGTGAACTGCGACGCCAGGCTCGACAGTCGTCGGAGCCGCTGCCGTTTGGCCCGGTGCGACCAATTCTGGACGACCGATTCTCCCAGGCCGGCAGTGCTAGTGGCCACTATTTTCACCAGGACCTCCTGGTCGCACGCCGCGTATTCGAGCAAGAACCTGAACGACATCTGGACGTCGGCTCACGCGTGGACGGCTTTGTCGCCCACGTCGCCAGCTTTCGGCCGATTGAGGCGATCGATGTCCGGCCGTTGGATTCTGATATCCCGAATCTTAAATTTGTCTGCGCCGACATGATGGGCGAATTGCCGGACGAACTGGTTGAGTCAACGGACTCACTGTCATGTTTGCACACGATTGAGCATTTCGGTTTGGGGCGCTACGGCGACCCGATCAATTTTGACGGGCATGTCATCGGCCTGCAGAACATGACACGTATGGTCCGACCAGGAGGAACGTTCTACCTGTCGACGCCGATTGGCCGTGATCAGCGCATTGAATTCAACGCGCATCGAGTGTTCTCATTGCCGTACCTGCGTGAAAAACTGGCAGATGACTTTGCCGTGGAATCGTTCAGCTACGTCGATGATGCAGGCCGTTTGCATGTGGATGCGGATCCGGATAGCCCGGCCGGGCAGGAGACGTTTGGATTGAAGTATGGCTGCGGAATTTTTGAGCTGAAGAAAAAGGCCGCGTGATTTGGCGAGGCATGCGAACACGGGCCAGGAAAAGCAACATGACAATATCAGGCAGTTCAACAAGTCCGCGTGATTTCTCGGGCCTGCGCGTTGTGCATGCGGCCAATTATCAGTTTGCTAAAGATGGTCGCGTATTCTTCAATCCAGACATCAAAATGAACCAGGGCCTGATTCAGGCTGGCTGTTTCGTTTATCCATTCAGCATCAACGACCGCGCCCGCATGCTGTCATTGACGGGCAGCAAAACCTTCGGCAAGGGTCGAGCCAACACTGCACTGATTCGGACGTGTCGAAATATTGCACCGGACCTGCTGATACTCGGGCATGCGCAATACATTTCAAAACAAACACTGCTGGCGATCCGCAATGAGGTCCCTGAGATACGCATTGGTCTGTGGTACGTCGATCCGTTGTGGGTACCCCAGCACATTCAGCATCTGCACGATCGCGTCGATGCGCTTGACGCGATCTTTACCACGACAGCGGGCGATCTTCTGAAAGGCCTGAGTCGTCCCGGCTGTCCGGCGGCGTTCATTCCGAATCCCGTTGAGCCGTCCATCGAACGTCACCGTGCATTCGAAAACGCGGCCCCGAAATACGACATTGTGTTTATTGGCAGTGACAAGCGTGCTCCTGAGAGACGGAAATTCCTGAAGGTTCTAACTTCGTCTTTGTCGAACGCACGGCTGGGAATCTTCGGCTGCCTTGGCAACCGCAGCATCTTTGGACACGAGAAGGAACAACTGTTGCGTGACAGTCGCATGTCGTTGAACCTGAGCCGTCGTACGGACGTCGAGCTGTATTCATCCGATCGAATTGCCCAGATCGCTGGTAATGGTCAGCTCATCCTGACACCGGCAGGTAACGGAATCGAGCAGCTTTTTTCACCGGATGAGGCTGTCTTCTTTTCCGACGTTGATGATCTGGTCGCGCAGGTCCGCCGCTTGAGGGCCGATGACGTGGAAGCCGTGCGCATCGCGTGCAACGGCTGGAAAAAAGCCCATCAGACTTACTCAGCCCGCAATGTGGCGGCGTTCATGATCGCGCTCACGATGCGGGATGAATCGTTCATGGCCGTCCCGTGGGCGGACCACATCTACCATGCTGCTGATCCTTCGGAGTCGCACGTTCAGGAAGTACGTGTGGCGTGAAGGCATCGCACACGCTGCTGCTAACATTCCGCGATTGAAACGAGCAGTGCTGATCCCTGTCCATGTCTCGTAACAGAGCCGAATCATGTCAGTTCTCAAGAAGTTTGTGAGCCGCTTTACGGGTAACGGAATTAGTCAATCGATGCTCGAATACAATGTCAAGTTTTCGCATTATCTGATGGGTGTTGGCTGTGGCACCAAGGTAGAGACCAGCGGAGAACTGGCGCTCGTCCGACTGGTGAATGAGTGCCGGTCTGCGACATGCCGCATCATCGATGCAGGAGCAAACATCGGACAATTCTCAAACCTGATTACGTCCCGGTGCCCGAATACAGCACTCGAAATCCACTGCTTTGAACCCGGCCAGGATGCCTTCGAACAGTTGCAGGCACGATTCTCGAATGACACGCGGTTGCAGTTGAATAACGTGGCGCTCGGAGCAGAGCCCGGAGCAGCGACCCTGTATTCGGACACACCAGCATCCGGGCTCAGTTCGCTGACACGGCGTGACCTGAGCCATCATGGTCGTCATATGGAGTTATCGGAGTCCGTGCAGGTTCAAACATTGGATGACTACTGTGCTGAGCGTGGCATTGACCACATCGACCTGCTGAAGATCGACGTCGAGGGACACGAGTTGGATGTCCTGAGGGGAGCGCAGCGCATGCTGGACGAGCAACGGGTTGATGCTGTTTCGTTCGAGTTTGGCGGCTGTCACGTTGATACGCGGGTGTTTGTCCGCGAGCTGTATTACTTTTTCAGACAGCGCGAGATGGACGTGTACCGGATCACACCGCGCGGGTATCTACGGCACCTGCCAAAGTATCACGAGATTCTCGAACAGTTCCTGACGACGAACTATCTCGCTCGTAGTTCACGGGCAGCGTAGGTCTGGGCGGCTTTCAACAGCGGGCTTTTCGCTGGACCAGATATTCGAGCAGCGCCGTTCCGAAATTCATACTGGTATCGAGTGGAACATAGTCGGCTCCGATCTGACGGCATTCGCGAGCCCACATATCGCGTAACTCAGCCAGTGACTCGATGTAGTCAGCTCTCATTCCCTTGGCATCAATGTTGCGTTCCATATCGCCGGTCTCCGGGTCTTCCAGGTCGACCAGTCCGTCGAACGGAAAAGTCACCTCGGCTTCATCCAGCACGTGAAACAGAATCACGTCGTGACCGCCGAAGCGCAGCATCTGCAGCGACTTAATGACCGGCTCGGGATCAGTGAGCAGATCCGAAAACACCATCAGCAGACAGCGATGTTTCACCATCGCCGCGACCTGCTGCAGATTCTTAGCGATCTCTGTTTCGCCCTGCGGTTTCGACTGTGCCAGTAAGGCCAGCATGTTCGGCAGTTGCGAGCGTCGACTGCGGGCCGGCAGGCAATGGCGAATCTTCTGATCGAACGTGACCAGACCGACGGGGTCCTGCTGGTGGATCATCAGGTAGGCCAGCGCCGCGGCCAGACAGATCGAGTAATCCAGCTTGGTGAGTTTCTGCCGATACGTGTACGCCATGCTCGCGGACAGGTCCATTACCAGGTACCCGGTGATGTTGGTCTCTGCCTGGTACTTGCGGACGTAATAGCGGTCCGTTTTGGCATACACGAGCCAGTCGATATCCCGCGGATCGTCGCCCTGCGTGTAGCGCCGATGCTCGCTGAACTCGACGCTGAATCCCTGAAACGGACTGGTGTGCAGGCCTGTGAGGAAACCTTCCACAATAAACCGGGCGCGCAAATCGAGACGCGAGACCGTCTGGATCACTTCCGGTTTCAGGTATTGCTCACTGGATGCCATGAGATCGCACGGTAACAGGAATTTGAGGGGACGGCCCGCCGAACGGAATTACCAGCCGACTACGCCGATCGGCAACGGCACACGCAACAGGCCTGTAAAAAGCTGATAAACCAGAGGTACGGCAACGACCGCCAACAGAACAGCCACGCGCGGACGTGCGCCCAGCAGGATTCCCATCGCGGCCACTACGATCCCCGCCGCAAGCACAAAGCCCAGAGGTTCTGCTGCGAGAGCAAAGAATGCGACGCTCAGTAGCACGGACGCAAACAACACCGCCCTCATATTCTTACCGACACGATTGCCACCGGTCTCCGAGTGGACGCCGTTCTCACCTGCGAGTCCCAGTCCGGTTAGTCGACCCACCGCAATCACAATCACGCACGCGAACATCGCAACGAAGGCCACAGTGGGGAACGCCATCGGCCCGACAGGTCCTGGTTCGATGTAGAATTCGTCGCGCGTCAGAAGTTCTCCGAACGCCTGGTTGTTCAGCGCCAGAAACTCCGCGAAGTCAGTCGTCTCGCGCCAGGTGTGATCGAACCCTTCTCCGTCCATGTATGCGGGAAATGTCTGCCCGTTGACCTGTGATTCACCCGTCACGATTTTCCGCAGCACCTGCACCAGACGCTGCTGGATCTCGGGCGGTGTTTCTTTGGGGACTCCCAGACCACGCCAGCCAGTCAGTGTCCATTCCGATCCCTGCTCGCGCAACGTCGGGTGTTGATCCAGCCCTGGTAACGACAGCCGTTTGTCAGCCATCACGCCCAGGCAGCGAATCTGGCCCGAATCGAGTAGCGACCTGGCTTCCGGCACACTGCAGCAGACGAGATCAATACCACCACTCATCAGTTCCTGCAGCGATGGCTTTGCACCCTGAGACGGGATCCAGGTCATCTCGCCGGGTTCGCCACCGATCGAAATCAACCAGCCGGCCAGTGCCAGATGCCATGCTCCCAGCGACGCAGTTCCGGACGCTTTCAGCTTTCCGGGGGATGCCTTCACCGCTGTTTCCAGATCACCGATCGACTGCCATTCCGAGTCGTCCCGGACGAACAAAGCCGCCGGATCCTCATTGAGCGACATTAGCGGTGCCGAGTCTTCCCAGGTCAGGTCAGTCAATTCACGCCAGTGCAGCATGCTCAGTTCGAGGGTCATCATCGCCAGCGTGTAACCATCGGGTTTCGCCCGCAGGCCGCGTGAGTGCCCGGTCACGCCCTGGCCTCCGGTCGCGTTGATGACGTTGACCGGAGTGCCGAGTTCATGCTCCAGGAAGATCGCAATCTGCCGCGACACCCGATCCGTCCCGCCTCCCGCCGCCCACGGGCAGATCAAAGTGATCGGTCGACTGGGGTAACTCGTGTCGCGACCGCAGCCACTCAGCACGAGGCAAAGCAGGAATGCCACTGTCCGTTCCGTTCGCCAATTCGGAATCACAGAGCTTGAACCTTCCTGTCGGACCAATGCATGCGCCTTCCAATCCGCACTCGCCGTTCCATCCTGCGACTGCACTGCCGATTCGCAAATCGAGGAGGCAGATTTGCATATCACACTGGCATGCGAAGGACTACGATTGACCCATTAGTGGCCCCAGGGAGTGTCCCCGTCAAATGAGCACAGCCGTCGAGAGCATTCTAAAGACGTTTGACGAGTTGCCGCCGCCGGAACAGCGCGAAGTTGCAACGCGCATTCTGCGACGAACGTCGAGCCTCGAACTTCCCGCATTGTCGGACGACGATCTGAACAATACAGCCGACGACCTGTTCCAGCAGCTCGACGCGGCCGAGGCTGAAAATGGCGACACCGAAACGGGGTGAAGTCTGGCTGGTTGATCTCGGCATGGTCGCCAAAGTTCGACCGTGCCTTGTGCTGAGCATTGTCGTAAATGATGAAGACCGTGCTCTTACAACGGTTGTACCACATACGACCAGCGTTCGGGGCTCTCGATTCGAAGTGACTCTCCCAGTGCGGTTCCTCAAGGCCGGAGCGTTTGACGCGCAGAACCTGGTCACGATACCCGTGGTTAAGCTCGTCCGGAGACTTGGCAGACTATCGGATGCTCAACTGTCGGACGTGGAGGCTGCTGTGCGATCCTGGCTGGGCCTGTCGGAGTGAGTCCGCAGGATGCACCACCTCCGATCCGGTGGAACAGTCTTGGCCTCAGCGTTAGCCTTCGCGACTTGATTGACGCATCCGAATTCCCCATGCGAAAGCTCGTCGAACAAATGTCGTTTCTGCCGGTCGAAGAACAGCTTGCGGTCATTCGCCGTGGCATCGAGAAAATCGTCCCTGAGGAAGAACTGGCCGGGAAGCTGGCGAAGAGCCGCGAATCGAATACGCCGCTGCGCATCAAGTACGGCATCGATCCGACTGGCATTGATGTGCATCTGGGACACACCGTGCCCATGCAGAAAATGCGGCAGTTTCAGGAACTCGGTCATCAGGCTGTCATCATCATCGGCAACTACACGGCGATGGTTGGCGATCCAAGCGGGCGTGACGAGGCTCGCAAGAAACGGCTGACTGAAGAACAGGTCGAAGCGAATGCACTCGACTACCTGGTTCAGGTGGGCAAGGTGATCGATCTGGATCGGGCTGAGGTGCATCGCAACGGCGACTGGTTTGCAAAAATGTCGTTCGCCGAGGTGCTCAACCTGTGCGGCAAGGTGACCGTTGCTCAGCTTCTCACACGGGACGATTTTGCCAAACGCTATCGGGCCGAGAAGCCGATCTTCATGCACGAGTGCCTTTACCCGGTGATGCAGGCGTGGGACTCGGTCGAGATCAAAGCCGACATCGAACTCGGCGGCACCGAGCAGCTTTACAGTTTCATGCTGGCTCGCGATCTGCAGAAAGACGCCGGAGTGAATCAGCAGATCGGCGTGATGTCCCCCATCCTGGTGGGACTCGACGGAAAGCTGCGCATGGGCAAGAGCCTGGGAAACTACATCGGCATCAGTGAACCGCCCTATGACATGATGAAGAAGTTCATGCAATTGCCGGACGACGTGATGCGCATGTACTTCGAGCTGCTGACGATGCTTCCGCTGGACGAAATCGAATCGTTGCTGACCGGACATCCAAAAGAAGCCAAGTTGACGCTCGCCCGCGCGGTCATCACTGAATACCACGACGACCCTGCGGCAATCGAAGCGGCAGATCGCTGGCAGCGTGAGATCAGCGACAAGGCGCTTCCCGACGACATTCCCATCGCCGCGATTTCCCTCAGCGAACTGGACGGTGATGGCTGTGTGCCCGCAATGAAGCTGCTGGCGCTCGCCGACCTGTGCAAGTCCAACGGCGAGGCTCGCCGATCAATCCAGCAGGGCGGCGCCTATCTGGGTGAGGACAAGCAGCGGATCGAAGCCTTCGACCAGCCGGTCAAAGTTGAATCCGGCCTGATGGTGTGGGTTGGCAAGAAACGCTTCTGCCGCGTCGAACTGGTCGATTAGTCTCTTATCAGTGAAATCAAGCGCAAAACGCGCAGGATTTCTGACGTAGCGAAAGTCGCCAAGACTTTCGGCCGAAACTCTTGGCGAGTTTCGCTACTGATCGGTTCCGGCTCGTCCGGGTTAGGATCAAAGCCGTGTTTTCCAGCGGTGTTCGCAGGATTGCACAGGGAAGGCTGAAGCACCGGAAGTAAGGCTTGTTCATCCGGCTGCTTTAATCCGTGTCGGTTATGTCACGTCTCCAGTTCGACGTTCCAGTAGACCTCACTGACGAACTTCGACCAACTGTCGATGCGGTGTCCGTAGGAAGCGTAGACCGGTTTCCATTTCGGCTGTGCCGGTTCGTTACGGAGCGGCATGTGGGCCTGCTCCAGAGTGCGGTCGGCTTTTTTAGCGTTGCAGTCCACACACGCCACCACGCAATTTGACCACGTGGTTTCCCCGCCGCGCGATCGAGGCAGCACGTGATCAATGGTCAATTCTTCGCTGCCAGGTCGGCGTCCACAGTACTGGCACGTGAACTTGTCGCGCTTGAACAGGTTACGGCGACTGAAGGCAACCGACCGACGTGGCATGCGGTCGTACTTCGTCAGCGAAATGACTTCCGGAACACGCAGCCGAAAGGAGGTCGTCTGAATGAATGGTTCGTCGTCGTCCGGTTCCAGACGCGACCAGTCAGACCACGAGTAAAGCTGGTAATCATCCGGGTCGACGACCCGAGCCGAGCCATTCCACAGCTTGACGAGCGTGCGGGCAACGGTAGCGACACCCACAGGCTGCCAGTTCCGATTCAGAACGAGCGTGGGGCGACTGAGAACTTCAGCCGTCATAAAGCGACCTCCTCTGCGTCAATCGAGGAACCGGGTCAACTGCCCTCCTCTGGCAGATCGCTGGGAAACGAAACCATAGTCTTACATTACGCGTTTGGGGAGTGACATTCATGAGAGTCAAGTTGTTCACGGACCGACTCAGCCCACGGGCCTTCGGGATCGAGTTCCAGATAGCGCTGCCACAATTCGACAGCGGACTCAGCGCCGCCTGTCCGGGCAATCACGGTGGCCTTGTGATAGATCGCCTCAGAGAAGTCCGCATGCACTGACAGTGCGATGTCGAATGCGTTGACGGCGCCGTCGGCATCATCGAGCAGACTGCGTACGCAGCCCAGTTGTGTCCATGCCTCGATGTACTCGTGATCGAGTTCGACGGCCACGTGATATCGCTCAAGTGCTCCGGGCAGGTTACCACTGCGGAACAGTGCATCGGCCAGGTGAAAGTGAATCTCTGGATCGTCCGGACAGTCCATGATCGCCATGCGGAACGCTTCGATCGCGCCGGACCGATCGTCCTCTTCCAACAACTGGCAGCCACGGTCGAACCAGTCTTCCGATGTCCAGAACGCCTGACCCGAATGGAACCCGGCCTCGCCGGCAGCAGACGACAATGTGCCGGATTCAACAGTCGCAGCATGGCCAGACGAATCGGTCGACGCTTCCGAGCCGTCAAAATCAAATCGTCGCTGTCCGCCCCGAGCTTCCACCAGTCCGCGATCGTCACGATACATGACAGTCGAATCGCGACTGAGAATATTGAGCTGAGCGAGTGGTCGGTCCATCGCGGGAAACAGCGACTGCAACCCTCGCAGACTCGATTCGATCTGCTCGCGCGGTATGCCGGCACTCAGCATCTCCTGCAACCGTCGCACGCCAGCGACTTCCTGAAAGTCGAAGTACGGCAGACGGAAGACACGCTGCACGGCCCGGATCAGACCCAGTCGTTCCCAGCGACGTACGACGCCAACAGAAATGCCCAGCTTCTGCTGCAGCATGGCAGGCGTGAACAGTCGAAGCTCGTCGCGTTCGTGTTGCTCAAGGCCCAGCAGACGCAGCCATTCGAGTTCCGTCAGGATGTGCAGGGTCGCACCCTGGCGAACCGACTCCACCGCCTGCTGGAGTTTCAGCGACGCGTTGCCGTCTGCTTCCAGGGGCCAGCCTTCCTCGCCGACGACCAGCATGGTTGTCTGCCGGCTGATGTGTGACGCCGCTTCACCACCGTTCTGTTCAACCAGCTCGCTGGCCTGACGGTGTGTCATGGATGCCAGCGTACCGGTAAACGCGACCCGTTCGCCCTGCAGGCACGGGGAACTCTGTAACAGTGCGGCATCCGGCGTGTCAGACATTGCGACCGGTTCAGTACGGGAAACGCAGGCCAATTGGTCCCGATAATGATGCTTCACCCGAACCTCGGCAACCAGCGACATCGTCACGTGACGCGCCTGCTGACACCGACGGAGCTGGGGTGCCGTGCTCGGCGATGCAGAAATGTCGCGGAAATGGCATACTGGTCAGCGGCAGGCGACGAACTGCCGACCCACCGGATGCGGTCCTGACCCGCAACCTCGCCGCCCTCCTCGTGATCTCCCTCCAGCTCGCTACCAGACGGAATGACATGACGAATCCCAATCAGGAATCTCCACTGCGCGCGAATCGCCGCAGTTTAATGAAGTATGGAACGGCCGGCGTACTCGGCTGTTCGCTCCCGCAGATGCTGGCAGTCGAAGCACTGGCGGCGAAGTCTCCACAGTCCGGTCGCGCCCGCAATGTTCTGGTTGTTCTGGAACAGGGAGGCCTGTCGCATACCGACACGTGGGATCCAAAACCAAACGTCGTCAGTGAGCACCGTAGCCCGCAGAGCCCGATCTCGACGGTCGTGCCTGGGATGCAGTTCACAAACCTGCTGCCCAACACGGCTCGGATCGCAGATCGACTGAGCGTGATCCGGTCGATGTATCACCCGAAGTCGGGAGCCAACGGACATCCGAAGGGCACGCAATACGCATTGTCCGGACGCCATCCCGGCGGACCGATCGAGATGCCGGACATTGGTTCTGTCGTCGCGATGTTGACGGGAACCGACTGCAGTTATCTGCCTCCGTACATCATGGTCCCGGGCAACGACGAGCAGGCCAAAGAGGCCCGCACGGGATTTCTGTCCGAATCGACCAAGGTCTTCAAGACCGGCGGCAGCGACGTGTCGGCTGCGGACTGGACGGTCAAGGATCTGCTGCCGCGCGGCGAAAACTCGGGAGATCGATTCGCAGCTCGCAGGCAGCTACTGCAGTCGATCGACGGTTCGTTTCTGCCGACAAATCAGGACTCGCTGCGGTCTGTTGACGGGATGGACCGATTCTACGAGCAGGCATTTGACGCGCTATCGAATACCCAGGTGTCCGCAGCCTTTGATCTCGATTCCGAACCAGCCAACGTCCGTGAACAGTATGGCGCGGGACATCGTGGCGCGTGCTACCTGGTCGGACGCAAGCTGATCGAAGCGGGCGTTCGGTTCGTCACTGTCGACGTGCGCTGGCCCCGTACTAATGAATACCCCGGCGGCACGAATCTCAACTGGGATCATCACGATTTCATCTACACCAGCGGGACGTGCAATCTGCCCGGTGCTGGTGGCGGTGGACGAGGGCGTTACGGCATCGGCACGTGGCCCATGATGCGCAGTACCGATCAGGCATTCGCCGCGCTCATCACGGACATGGAAGATCGAGGGCTGTTGGACGAGACGCTGGTATGTTTCGTCACGGAGTTCGGTCGCACGCCGAAAATCAACCGAGCCAAAGGACGCGATCACTGGACGAACGCGTATTCGATCGCCATGGCGGGCGCGGGCGTTCCCGGTGGTCAGGTCATTGGTTCGAGTGATCAGGACGGCGGCTATGTGAGCGAGGCTCCGTACACGCCGGAAGATTACGCGTCCACGATCTACGCCAAGCTGGGCATCGATCGCGACCGTCCCATCTACACCCCGGCCAACCGCCCGGTTTACTTTGGGCACGCCGGCGAACCGATTGCCGAAGTCTTCTGATCGTGATCCTCTGAAACGGCTTGATCCCGACCACCTCGGAGAATTCATTCATGAGCCCTCTTCGTTTCGTAGCCGTACTTCTGATGCTCAGTTGTTTCGTGAATTCTGCCTGGGCTCAGAAAACCACGACAAAGAAGAAGCCACAACCGTTTCGCTGGGTCAATCCGCTGAAGCAGGAGTACCCAGGCGTCGCGCACGCGACGTTCAAGAGCCCGTCGATGCAACGTGATGTCGGCTACTGCATCTATCTTCCCAAGGCCTGCAACAACGTCAGAAACGAATACCTGCGGTTTCCGGTTGTTTACTACCTGCACGGAGGACGACCCGGCAGTGAGCTGAAGAGCGTTCGCCTGGCGACGTACATTCACAAGCACATTTCATCCGGCGCCGTGCCACCCATGATCTACGTGTTCGTCAACGGCGGACCGGTGAGTCACTACAACCTGCCGAATCGTGAAAACGCGATGGGCGAGGACGTCTTCGTTAAAGAACTTATCCCGCATGTGGATGCCACGTATCGGACGATCGCCGATCGCAAGGGTCGTGGACTTGAGGGTTTCTCGCAGGGAGGACGCGGGACGACACGGATCATGTTCAAACATCCGCACCTGTTCTGCTCAGCCGCACCTGGCGGAGCCGGTCATTCAACGGAGAAGCGGATTTCGGAAGAGAACGGTCGCGAGAACGACAACCTCGTATTTGCCCCCGGTTACAACACATGGGATCTGGCCAGGAAGTATGCACAGAAACCAGAGCCGTCTCTGCGAATTCTGGTGCATGTCGGAACGAAGGGATTCAACTACGAGAACAACCTGGAATACATGACGTTTCTTGAGTCACTGAAAATCCCGTTCGATCGACTGATCGTGCCCGACGTACCGCACAGTGCCCAGCAGATTTACGAACAGCACGGGCTGGACCTGATGAAGTTTCATGCCGAGAGTTTCGGTCGGGCGCGCGGGTCATAAGACCACACTGACAAATGTTATGAGCATCGGTTTTTACAACTGGTGTCGTCGGAAGACGGCGTTCCGCAATGACTATTGCATGAACTGCGAGCGAGAAGTTCGGGCGAACTGCGTTCGTTCGCTGGTTGTGCTGCGTCTTGAGTTCGTCCCCGTTCTTCCTCTGGGAATCTGGAAACTGTGGGAATGCTCACAGTGCGGACAACCACCGTCGTGTCCGTCAACGGCACGGACAGCAGTTCTAACACTGGGCGCCGTGGTCTTCGGACTGTTTGGCCTTTTGTTGTTCTGGGTGGGGCTCACTTTTGAAAATGTCGAGTCGGGTGCGATTCTGGCCATTGGAGCCGCATTTGCTGTTGCGTCGGCGGGGCTGTCCTTATGGTGCTGGAAACGCAGTTTCGCACCGTCGTATGCCGATCGATTCGCTGAAGTGAGTCCGTCTCAGACCTCGATATGCCTCGAGTGCGGATCCGAACTGACAGTGAATGAGACGGCCGCCACCGCCGAATGCTTGCCATGCGGCCTCCAGCGCCTATAGACACCCTGCGCTACTCCGATTGGACAGCATACGATCCATCCTGCGGACCAGAAGGAAAACAAATCATGAGTCGCATCAGTTGTGCCCTGCTTGTGTCGTTGTCCTGCCTGTACCTGATCGGAAGCAATACGACATCGGCGAAGGAGCCTGTTACTCAGCCTGATCTGGTGTTTCTTCTCATCGGGCAATCCAACATGGCGGGTCGGGCGCATCTGCAGGGCCAGCGCACACTAACTCCGTTGTGGGACAAGGACTTGGAGCAGGAAGTTGTCGTTCCATCCGCAATGCCGGCGCTTCATGGCAATGCTTTCTTTGCCGGGATGCTGCTTCAGGAGCGATA